>Ga0214923_10000183_pt1 | contig 95959 bp, 84 predicted proteins | sample LL1510_MetaG_FD_177993 | JGI IMG/M metagenome (GOLD analysis project Ga0214923, IMG submission 177993) | Freshwater microbial communities from Lake Lanier, Atlanta, Georgia, United States - LL-1510 | ecosystem: Environmental > Aquatic > Freshwater > Lake | place: USA: Georgia | collected... | reverse complement strand
CATAAACGCTTATAAACTTTTATAAACCTTAGAATTCCAACCTCTTATAAACCTTAGAATTCCAACCTCTTATAAACCTTACCGGTTCAAACCCTCCATCGCCCGCCCAAACCCTTGCCAAACCAACTCCTCAATGCCGGCAACCGCGCGTTTCACAGACGCATCAATTTGAGGCTGTTCCTCGTTTGTCCATTTGCCGAGAACGAAATCGACTTGCCTTCCCTTGGCAAATTCATTGCCAATGCCAAAACGCAACCGCGGATAATTTGGGGTATTCAAAGACGCATTGATGCTCTTCAAACCGTTGTGGCCGCCATCGCTGCCCTTGAGTTTCAAACGAAGTTTCCCTACCGGAAGCGCCAAATCGTCGGTTACCACAACCACATTTTCCAAGGCAATTTTCTCTTGCTGCATCCAATATGCAACCGCTTTTCCCGACAAATTCATATAGGTGTTCGGCTTCAACAAAAGCAACTTTTTGCCCTTGTGCGAAACCTCCGCCATCCAACCGTGTTTCACAGATTGCCAAGATCCACCCTTCGATTCACAGAGGGAATCCAAAACATCAAACCCAATGTTGTGACGGGTATGCACATACTCATCACCCGGATTGCCTAAACCAACAAATAAAAATTTCATATCAACTTATTTTTGAGGGATGTAAAAAACGATTGCCAAAAACAACGCTTTGCTTGGCCAAAAACGACGTAAACAAAGCCAAAAATGTATTCAATGCGAGTACCAGAAAAATGTCCCCCATGGCCAATTTAACCGGATACGCCATTGCAAAAGTCGATTGTGTGGTTACAAAGCCGTATTTCTGTTGCAACAAAACCAACCCCACTCCCATTCCTATTCCCAAGATACTTCCAATAACAGCCACCAAAAATCCCTCAAATAAAAACACCCGGTGGATGTGGTTAAAACGCATTCCCAAGGCGTTGAGCATGGCCAAATCGGTCTTTTTGTCGATCATCATCATTCTGATGGCGCCAAACAAGTTGAACGAAATCAGCAGCAAAATAAACGCCAGCAGGGCAAACGACACCCATTTTTCGGTGTTGAACATTTTATACATGGTTTTGTGCTGCTCTTTTCTGTTGAGAAAAGAGAATTTTGGACCCAACAAAGTTTGAATTTCACTGCTGCACTTTTCAAATTGGGCAGGGTTGATTTTAATTTCGAGGGAACTCATTTCGTTATCCCGCGAAAACAAACTTTCGGCAACGGCCAATGGAACATAGAGGGTTGCATCATTGTGATCTTCACCCAGGTGGATCATTGCCGAAACATTCACCATTTCTTGGTTGAGCACAGTTTGCGAAACCCCCGCCGATGTTCTATCGGGTTCCATCAATTCCAATTCGGCATTTTCTTGGGCAATGTTGAGTTTGTATATCAAACCCTCCGACAACCAAGCCAAATTGCGCTCGCTTTTGGCATCGTACAACGATTTTCGACCGTCGATAATCAAGCTATCTACGCTGAGTGTTTGCATGATGCCGTTGTCTACACCGCGCACCAACGCAACCGTTTGTTGGTCCATGTATTTCACAATGGCCTTGTCTTCCAGGCATTTGAAAAACGATGTAACCCCTTTAATTTTCGACAGTTTTTGTAAAGTGTCATCACCCAATTGGAAAACTTTTCCCTTGGTGGCAACCACTTTTAAATCGGCATCGCCATGGGCGTATCCCCCAAAAATGGTCGACTCAAACCCGTTCAACGCCGACAGTAAAATAATCAAAGCCAAAGCGCCTACGGCATATCCGGCCATCGAAATTCCCGTGATGATGTTGATGGCTGAGGGATTTTTTCGAGAGAAAAAATATTTACGCGCTATGAGCCAAATTAACCTCAAGAATCTTTGTTTTCGTTGTTGATTTTCGTGAATAAATCATCCATTTTGCTCACATAATCCAAGGTATCGTCTTCGTAGAAACGAATTTCCGGAATTTTCTTCACGTTATTTTTTATTTTTTTGGCAATTTCATGGCGTATTTCTCTGTCAACCACTGTATTCAAATGCTTTAACACATCTTTCCTATTTACAATGTTAAACAAACTCAAATACACCTTCACGTAGCTCAAATCTGGACTCACCAACACATTCGACATGGTAACAAAAGTTCCACCCAACCACTCGTTTCGGTGTAATGTCATTAACTCAGCCAAATCTCGCTGAATCTGTTTTGCAAATTTATCTTGTCTTAATCCCATGTTTTTTTTCTTTTAACCCTTTATAAACCCCATCCGTCTAACCTGTCTAATCTGTCTAATCCGATTAAGAAAATTATAATAATTTTCTTAATCTAGCCACTGGAATATTCAATTGCTCTCTATACTTCGCAACCGTCCTCCTGGCAATCAGATATCCTTTTTCCTTCAACAACTCCATCAAAGCTTCATCGGTTAGTGGCTTCGCTTTGTTTTCGGCATTGATGGCGTTTTCTAAAATCTTTTTAATTTCCCTATTGCTAATTTCTTCGCCGTCTTCGTTAGACAATCCCTCAGAGAAGAAATGTTTCAATGGAAAAATACCAAAGTCAGTTTCCACGTATTTTGAATTGGCCACCCTCGAAATGGTACTGATATCGAGTCCCACTTCTGTTGCTATGTCCTTCAAAATCATGGGTCTCAAATAGGTGTCATCTCCCTCCAAGAAAAATTCCCTTTGGCGTTTCACTATGGCTTCCATGGTACTCAAAAGCGTGTGATGACGTTGCTTCACGCTGTCGATAAACCAGCGGGCACCATCCAATTTTTGTTTGATATACTGAACAGCATCTTTCAGTTGCTGGTCTTTCACATTTGCTTCTTCGTAGGTTTTTAAGGTATCGGAATAGGCGGCACTGAGTTTTAATTCAGGTGCGTTTCGCGAATTTAAGGTAACCGTCAAAATTCCATCGTCGGCAACCACGGTAAAGTCTGGAACAATATATTGCGTTTTCACACTGCCGCTGCTCGACTCACCGGGTTTCGGATTCAACCGAATAATTTCACTGATGGCGCTGCGAAGCTGCTCATCTGTGATTTTGAGGGACTTGGTAATTTTGTCGTAATGTTTTTTACTGAATGCCTCCATTTGTTCAGTAATAATTTTTTCTGCCAACGTAATGGATTCACTATCACCGTAATCCTTTTTATACAATTGAAGCAACAAACATTCTTGAAGGTCTCTTGCACCAATTCCTGGAGGATCAAAATTTTGAATTTTAATTAAAATTCGCTCGAGTTTGTCTTCGGTGGTTTGGATGTTTTCGTTGAAGGCCAAATCATTGACAATGCTTCTTAACTCTCTGCGCAAATAACCATCTTCCTCAATAGAATTAATTAAGTGGAAGGCGAGCATGAAGTCGGTTTCATCAAAAAATGTTGCCCTGGCTTGTTCCAATAAAAACTCTTGAAACGACGATTGCGCAGCCATCGGCATTTCTTTTTGGTCTTCGTTGGAATAATCTTCTCCCATGGTAAATGTTGAATATTCATCATCATTTCCACTGGCCCTCATGATCTCTTCAACATCAATTTCATTCTGATATTCAGAATCCCAATTGTCTGATTTGCTGTCGTTCAAATCAATAGTATTGTCTGAATAATCCATTTCGGTATCGCTTTTTTCAAGCGCTGGATTATCGAGCAATTCCTCATCAAGTTTCTCTTCAAAATCGAGCGTACTCATTTGCAACAGTTTAATAAACTGTATCTGCTGCGGAGATAACCGTTGCTGCTGTGACAGTATTTGAGATTGACTTAACGCCATAATAACACATCAAAGATACAAAAACTTTGTATATGCACCCACCCAAAATCCGTCTAATCTGTCTAATCCCTTTTTGCGTTTAATGTTTACGTTTCGCTGTTTAATTATAGTTCACCACCCAAAACTAAACCTTCATAAACTTTTATAAACCTATTTCTGTTTAGAGTTTAGATGCTCTTCGAGCGTTTATGTTTACGCTTCGCTGTTTAATTATAGTTCACCACCCAAACTAAACCTTCATAAACTTTTATAAACTTTTATAAACCTTGGAATTCCTTCAACCTTGAAGGAATTCCGCAAAAACCCCTAATTTTGCCCCAATGCTTTCAAAACTCGAAGCGGTTCACGCACATTACAAAGAAATCGAATTGCTACTCAGTAGCCCTGAGGTTTCTTCGGATATGAAACGATTTACCAAGTTGAACAAGGAATACAAAGACTTGGAAGAAATAGTTAATTCGTATTTTGAGTACAAACAAATTACCGAAGGAATTGCCGAAGCCCGCGACATTCTCAAGAATGAGAAAGACAAAGAAATGCGCGATATGGCCAAAGAAGAATTGGAATCTTTGGAAGATAGAATTGGCCCATTGGAAGAAAAAATTCGCTTCCAAATGCTACCCAAAGATCCCGAAGATATAAAAAATTGTGTAATCGAAATCCGCTCTGGAACAGGCGGCGACGAAGCCTCAATCTTTGCAGGCGACCTATATAGAATGTACCAAAGGTACTGCGATAAAAAAGGTTGGAAAACCGAAATTGCCGAGGAAATGGAAGGTTCCATGGGCGGATATTCCAAAATTGTGATGGAAGTTACCGAACCAGGTGCCTATGGTGCTTTGAAATACGAAAGTGGCGTTCACCGCGTTCAACGCGTGCCAGCCACCGAAAGCCAAGGACGTATTCATACCTCAGCTGCCACTGTTGTGGTAATGCCGGAAGCCGAAGAAGTTGACTTTCAACTCCGCGATGCCGACGTAAAAATGGAAACCTCCCGAAGCGGTGGTGCCGGTGGTCAGAATGTAAACAAAGTTGAAACCAAAGTAATGCTAACCCACATTCCTACAGGAATGGTTGTTATTTGTCAAACCGAACGAAATCAGTTAGGAAACAGAGAAAAAGCAATGAAAATGCTTCGCAACAAACTGTATGAAATTGAATTGAATAAACACCTCGAAGCCATTTCTTCACGACGTAAAACATTGGTTTCAACCGGCGACAGAAGTGCAAAAGTGAGGACGTATAACTATCCCCAAGGTAGGGTTACCGATCACCGTATTGGGTTAACATTGTATAATTTACCCGCAATTATGAACGGCGATATCGACGAAATTATGCAAGCCTTAATGGTTGCAGAAAACGCAGAAAGATTGAAAGCAGAAAATTAAAATTAATCTAAAGTCCTGCTGCTTTCTGAATAAAACCGTTACCACTTTTTCTGTTTGGCTTTGAAACTGGTGCCTGCTGTTCTTGTGCTACTTGTTTTGCCTTGTTTTTCATAACGGTTCTCCTTTCATTTTGTATTTCAACAATTGTACCACTTTGTTCAATACAACTGTGTAAACATCTTCATTACAACTTAGACGTATCTATCCCCCAAAATATTTTTCTGTAATGTAATTTTATTGTCAATAATGTATATTTGTACAAAAGAAAACCATGAAAACAATTAAAAATATTTTATTAATGACCGCAGTAGCCGGTACATTATTCGTTGCAAGCTGTACAAAAGATCCAGTTAAAACAACAACAACAACTCCAGATGCTTCAACAGGCGTTTTAAAATGTAAAGTAAACGGAACTGCTTGGCAAAGTGAGGCAGCAAGCAAAATGTACATCAGCAATGGTGATACTACTTACGGAACTTCAGCAACCCTTATCAAAGGAGAATTGACTATCAAAGGCGTAAAAATTATTGGTTCCGACACCACTACTTTGGGTATGATATTGGTTTTGACACCAAATAAAACAGGTACTTATTCGGGTACTTTCAGTCCACAAGCAGCTGATGGTGCTTTGTACTTCCCTAAAACCGACATACTTACATTGATTACAATTGGTGGTTCTTACAATACTACTTACTCTGTAACATTAACCAAAGTTGACGAAGTGAATAAGTTGGTATCTGGTGTTTTCACAATTACCCAGCTTGCTCCTTCAGGACAAGGTTTACCTGATTACAAAATCACCGAAGGTACATTTACCGATATTAAATTCTATTAATAAATATCTATTCATTAAAAAGGCCTGTTTGTTTAACAGGCCTTTTTTTTATGGTTTATTTTTTGGAAAATTCTTTATCCCTCAAAATAAATAACGTGAAACATTTATAAATTATAATAAAATAATTGGTCGCCATCAAATTTTGCATATCCTCCGCCTGAAAACCACTCGCCTAAGTTAATATAACGCGATTTTTCATGAGAATCGTTTTGAGTAAGCGGATTAGAATTTTCTAATTCTACATTGATTTTCAAATGTCTATGTCCAAAAATGAAAAAATCTACGGCCTGAGATTTTAATATTTCCAAACAATGCTGTGTAAGGTACTCATTATCGTTTCCTTGATAGCTGCTTTCATATTCAGGTTGAGCCAATCTGCTTTTTTTGCTAAAACCAGTTGCCAACTTAAAACCAAAATTTGGATGCAAACGAGCAAACAAAAATTGATTGATTTTCGAGAGGAAAATTTTTTTTAGAAATTTATATCCATTGTCACCAGGACCCAAACCATCGCCGTGATGGATGTAAAAATTTTTGCTTCCAAATTTTTTGATAAGTGGATCTTTAAAAATTTTGACGCCACACTCCTCCTCCAAATATTCACGCATCCATAAATCGTGATTTCCAACGCACACAAAAATTTGAATTCCTTTATCGGTAAGTTCAGCCAGCTTTCCTAAAAATCGGACATAACCACGTGGAACTACAGTTTTATACTCAAACCAAAAATCAAACAAATCTCCAAGCAAGTAAATTTCACTCGCATCGGCGGAAATTTTTTCTAACCAATCACAAATTTTCTTTTCTCTCACTTTAGAAACTTCCCCTTGAGGCATCCCTAAATGAAAATCACTTGCAAAATATATCATGTCAGTTAAAATCTTTTATTATTATAAACCTATAAAACTAAACTCTTATAAACCCTAAGTCTAAACTTTTATAAACCCTTATAAACTCTTATAAACCTTAGCATGCCAAACTAAATCTAAACTTTTATAAACTCTTATAAACCTTTATAAACCTTTTAATTACTCACCTCGAAACTGCCCCAACATCCTCGTATCATTCACAAACAGATCGCGAATATCATTGATTCCGTATTTCAACATGGTTATTCTATCCATGCCCATACCAAAAGCAAACCCTGTATATACTTCAGGATCGATATTACACGCTTTCAATACATTTGGGTGAACCATACCACAACCCAAAACTTCGAGCCATCCTGTCCCCTTTGTGAGTCTTTTATTTTCTTCGGTTTCTAAACCAGCCCAAATATCCATTTCGGCACTCGGTTCAGTGAATGGAAAATAACTCGATCTAAATCTAATTTTTGTTCCCTCACCAAAAAACTGCTGCACAAAATAATACAAGGTCTGTTTTAAATCAGCAAACGTTACATTTTTGTCAACGTATAATCCTTCTATCTGATGAAAAAAGCAATTGCTTCGAGAACTTACAGCTTCATTTCTATAAACCCTACCTGGCATAATCAAACGAAATGGAGGTTCATTTCTTTCCATCTCTCTAATTTGAACACTGCTGGTATGGGTTCTTAAAACATTCTCTCCAATGAAAAAAGTATCCTGCATATCTCTGGCAGGATGATCTTCTGCAAAATTCAATGCACCAAAATTATGATGGTCGTCTTCAATTTCTGGTCCTTCACTCAAATCGAATCCCAAAGAATTAAAAATATCTACCAATTCATTTTCTACAATTTTCAAAGGATGAAAACTTCCCAACTCATTTTGATAAACGGGTAGGGTAGTGTCAACCGACGCAGATAAATCAACTGCGCTATTTTCAAACTGTTCTTTGAAAGTTGTAAATTTTTCTTCAGCCAAACTTTTTAAAATATTCAAAGGTTTGCCAATGTCGCGTTTTTCAATTCCTGGCAATTCTTTAAACACTTCGAACAACTCAGAAATACTTCCCTTACGACTTAAGAATTTCAAACGATACAATTCCAACGCTTCTGCATTTTCAATTATAAAATCATTTACTTCTTGGGTTATTGTTTCAATATTCTGAATCATGGTACAAATCTAATATTCACTTTTGATGATTGTAAATTTTTCTATTATTGGTTTTCCCCAGCCCAAAGTATTAATTAATACCTTTCATTTTAATGTATTATGTATTATATATTATAGCTCTGTGGATATGGTGATAATTCTTTTTGAATGAAATATATTTGCGTTTTTTTATTTTTTAACTTACTATTATATAGTATTTTATATTTTATATTGCTATATTTTTTCAATTTATTTCTTCTATATATTTAGGAATCTTTTTTACATTTTCTATCAATAAGGTGGTTTATAGAATTAGCTAAATTCACACGTTTGAATTTGGTGATTTTCTTTTTTGGTATTATCTAAGTTAATTTAATATTATCCTAAACTTAATTAATCTTTTTTGCAGTTATTCCACAGTGATTGTGTTCTCTAATTTCCCGTTTATTGCCGTTTCCTTATTATATACGGTTACTTTCTCAGCTACAATGCCATCTTGAGCCATGTATATATCCATTTCGTTGTTGTTGTTGTTATCTTCCCATATAAAATAACGATAGGTATCTTGGTCTAAATAGATGTTTTGATCTGTTTTGAGTATAAATACCTGAACGTAATCTTTACTATTGATGATTTTTATCTTAAGGTTGCTGCTATTTTTATCTTTTAACTTGATATTTAGTTGTCCAAGTTTATATTTTATATTTTTATAGAAGGTATCTTTCTTTGAATTGATATATTGTTTTGCTTCTTTTTGGATATTTAATTCAAATGGATTGCTATAGATACTCGGATATTGAAGTGTATTATAAAGTTTGTACCTTTTAGTTGCTTCATTTGAATAGAAATTAAATTGATTCTTTCTTTTCTTATTGAGAATATATCCAATTGTATTTTCAGTTTTTATGATTGTATCCTTTTCGGTTATCCCTATTTTATACTTTATATTTCCAGTTAAAGGCAATTCAATTTTTACTTGATTTATTTTAAATTTTAAATTTTTTATATTGAATTGATTTTCTATTTCTGATGTGTCTTCTAAATTGATTAAAGTAGTATCAATATGATTTACGATGTATATTTTTTCTTGTGTTCTAATTGTATCCAAAATAGATTTTGGTATACCTATATATATAGCCAATGAATCTTGTTTACTGATTCCTCTTTTTATTTCTCTTTTTAATGGAGGATACAATAATATTGAAGTTGTGTCTTTAAGTGAATCTTTATATAATTGGTCGGTTTTTATTTGTTGGATGTAATAATCTTCATCGGCATCGTATTGGTTGTTATTATTGTTATCGCTGAATAAAGTGATTTGATTATCAATGTTTTTTAACCCCCCAAAACGAATGATTCCTTTTTGGCTGTTATCTCCAGGATAGTAGAAGCTATCAATTTTAAAATAGCCTTTGATTTTATCTTTTGTTGGATTCTGACTTTGGTATTTGATGATATAATTTAAACTGTCTTTCCCCAAGATTATAAAAGGATACTTGCCCAAATTGTTTTCATTTACATCCGTAACTACATCATTCAAGCTAATTGAATTGGTATTTATAGGAACCGTAAAATTTAATACGTTTCTATATTTATTGAGGGATATATTTTGTTTTTGGGTGTAGGGACTAATAGTAATTTCTCCTTTGGTATTTATATTTTCATCAAATACAATACTGATATTCTTTTCCTGATTTACTGTTTCAATTTTTACTTTTTGTATAACGGGTGACTTTTCATCTTTGTCGCCTCCTGTAGGTCCAACTGGGTTTGCACATCTAATAAAAAGGGATGTGATGATGAAACCTTTTGATATAATTTTGATCATCTTCCGAAATGAATTAAAAGAACAGATATATCTGATGGAGAAACACCACTAATGCGTTTTGCTTGGGCTATGGTACTTGGTTGTATTTTTTTAAGCTTTTCTCTTGCTTCCATACTCATGGATTGTAATTTAGAATAGTCAAAGTTCAAAGGTATTTTGATATTTTCTAAACGAACAAGTTTATCGGCTTGTTCTTGTTCTCTTTCAATATAGGTTGAATACTTTATATTTATTTCTGCCCTTTGAATAGATTCAGGGTCAAAAGATTGTATGCCATTGAATTGAGGAATTTTTTGAATATCGGATAAAGTAATCTCTGGTCTCAATAATATTTTTCTAGCCTTTGTTTTTTCGTTAATTTCAGATGTCAATTGTGGGAGATAGGTTTTGCCATCTTCTAATCCAACACTTTCTTTTTGAAGGAGCTCTGTAATTTGTAATGCTTGTTCGTTTACCAACCCCAATCTTTCCATTCTGTCGTTTGAAGCCAAACCTATTTTATGTCCAATAGGCGTTAACCTTAAATCTGCATTGTCTTGTCTAAGCGATATTCTATATTCAGCCCGAGAAGTAAACATGCGGTAAGGTTCTTCTGTGCCTTTATTAATGAGGTCGTCAATCAATACCCCAATGTACGCTTCATTTCTACCTAGAACCAAAGTTTCTTTCTCTTGTGCATGAGCATGTGCGTTGATGCCAGCCATGAGTCCTTGAGCTGCAGCTTCCTCATAACCTGTGGTACCATTGATTTGACCAGCGAAGAATAAATTATGTATGGCTTTGGTTTCAAGTGTATCTTTCAATTGTGTAGGTTGAAAAAAGTCATATTCTATGGCGTATCCGGGTCTAAATATTTTTACTTGTTCAAATCCAGGTATTTCTCTCATTGCCCTTACTTGTATGTCATCGGGTAGGGAAGTACTAAAACCATTTACATATATTTCAATGGTATTCCAACCTTCTGGTTCCACAAATATTTGATGGCGCTCTCTTTCTGCAAATCTATTTATCTTGTCTTCTATACTAGGGCAATATCGTGGACCCAACCCTTGTATGCTTCCATTGTACATGGGACTGTCTTCGAATCCTTCTCTGAGTATATTATGTACATTATCGTTTGTATAGGTGATGTAACAACTACGCTGATGTTCAAGCGATTGCGTTTGATTGGTGTATGAGAATTTTGAGGGATTTTCATCGCCTGCTTGCTCTTCCATTTTGCAATAATCTAATGATCTACCATCTACCCTTGGAGGGGTTCCTGTTTTCATTCTGCCTGAAACCAGTCCCAATGATTCCAATTGCGCGGTGATACCAGTTGAACTTTTCTCTGCCATTCGTCCTCCACCAAACTGTTTTCTACCTATGTGAATGATCCCATTTAGAAATGTACCTGCAGTGAGTACCACTGTTTTTGATTGGAATTTCATACCCATCCCACATTTTACCCCTGTTACTTTATGATTCTCGGTTGTTATTTCTGTTACTGAATCCTGAAAGAAATCTACATTTAAATTTCTTTCAAGCGCCAAGCGCCATTCTTCAGAGAATCTCATACGGTCGCTTTGTGCCCGAGGACTCCACATGGCAATGCCCTTGCTGCGGTTTAGCATACGAAATTGGATCATTGTTTTGTCTGTGATGATGCCCGACATTCCTCCAAGAGCATCTATTTCACGGATAATTTGTCCTTTTGCCACACCACCCATTGCAGGATTACAGCTCATTTTTGCAATGGTTTCCATATTCATGGTAATAAGGAGCACCTTGCTTCCCATAGAAGCGGCTGCATTTGCTGCTTCACATCCGGCATGTCCGGCACCTACTACTATGACGTCGTATAGATTATTTTTCATATTGTTTCACGTGAAACGGTGTTGTTTTTACAAAGTTAATGGGGTAGAGGCCTGATATAAAAGTTCTAAAAATGCACATTTGTTTATTGTGAAATTTGGCTGTAATTGGTCAAACACGCTGCTTCTTTCTCCCTCATTTTCAAGATGTCGCTGTCAGATTTATCTTTATATCCAAGCAAATGCAACAAACCATGCGACAATACCCGAACGAGTTCTTGCTCCGTTGTGCAATTGAATTTGATTGCGTTGTCTTTGATACGGTCAATCGATACATATATTTCTCCATCTACCGAGGCTTCAATATCCGACAAATCAAAAGTAATGATATCGGTGTAATCGTCGTGCTGCAAATGTTGCTGGTTTATTTCCAGCAATTCATCGTCGGACATGAAAATATAGTTGATGTTTTGGATTTCGTATCCTTCGTTGTTGGCTGTTTGGTTGAGCAATTGTCGGAGTGCTTTTCGGGTTTTGGCATTGAGGAATTTGCTTTTTCCAAGAAATTGTATGGATTCAGACATTTTTTAACGCATTAAATTGATAGTTCCACGTGAAACTTCACGTTTATTTCTGTATTTGGCTTCTATGATGTAGATGTATAATCCCTCTTGAATGGATTCGTTTTGTGATTTTCCGTCCCATCCACTCAGAGCGTCCCCTTTAAAAATCATTTCACCCCAACGATTATATATCTGCATGATGGCTTGACCAGGGATAATGGCAGGATTGGATATCTTGAAAATGGGATTGAGGCCGTCGGGAGTGAAGCCAGATGGAATCAAAGTTGTGTCGTAAGCGCTCGAATCAAATCCTAAGTCGACTTGTATTTCATTCGAATGACTCCATTCGGTTTTAGCAGGATTGGTTGGTTTTGCAGTGACCCTGTATTTTGCAACTCCGTAACCAGTGCCGTTTAAGGAGAATGTTTGTGTTGATGTATTACCAATGATATTCCACGCAGAACCATTCCATTTTTCTACGTTGTATGAAAAAGGAATGCCTTCTTTTATCCATCCGTTGTATGCATTCCAATTGATTTTCTTGCTCGACCCCTCTGTCAAGAGGATGTTGTTGTGAAGCGAACTGCTGTCGGCAGCATTGCCACAGGCATTGTATCTAACTAGTAAATATTCGGCAATTACATAGTCTGAATTGTGTGTTAAATCGTTGTATGTAAAAGAGTTGAGACCTTTATTTAGGGTGATTATGTTCGACCAAATGCCTGCGCCTTGGTCTCTTACAAATAACGTGGCACTGTCGCCCAATTGCCAACTGCAAATTGCTTGAATTTGGGTAGGAAATTCAACGCTCACCTGTGTGATTTTTGTTTTGTTTATTGGTTTTGGAAAATCAGGTACATAGCTACTCACAGTGTTCGATGAAGATGTAATGTTCTTGCCGGTTCTTTTAGATCGCACCATAAATGCAAATGTTGCATTTAAATAAGGCAGAGAATAAATATAACTCGTGGTAATGCCCGACAATCGGATACATTGGATGCATTTATTTAGTGTTAAATCAAACACATACAAATAGTTAGAATCCGTATTCCATCCTACATAAGGTGTCCAGCTGAGGTTAATCTTCTTTTGGCACCTGTAATTTGTTGGGGTAGATACCGACAATAAAATGGGAGAATGAAAAGCGCTAATGATGCCTCCATTTCTGCAACTATCAAAGGCAGCAATTGCCAGTTTGTTTCCGGAAGTGGCTGAATTAAAAGTGGTTGTAACAAAGGTATACGTTAAAACATTTTTCTCGTCTATCACAGCATTGCTTCCATTTACCGGATCAACCTTGAATAAACTGTAACCCATAATATCGGCATCTGGGGGAGTGGTCCACCCACCAAAAACCAACTGTGTAACCATGTTTACCGAAACACTATCTGGCTCAATTGCCGATGGGGCAACGTCGTCAATCCATATTTTATTTGAATTGAATGTGTCGGTTCCGTTGCAAGCATAAAATGAAGAAACATACAATTGCCATTTCTTTTTGTTCGACAACGAAACATTTATTGTATTTGTGTTAAGTGTGGTTGTTTGACCCAATTGTTGAAATGAATTGAAGGAATCGTCGCGACCAAAAATGCGGTAAAATTTGAAAGAATTGCAAGGGTCTGAACTCGGTTTTATGTACAGCGTAACAACCCCCGTAATCTTGTCGAGGCAAGCCCTTTGTAAAACAACGGGACTGCTTAAAGCCATTAAAGAAAAACTCAATGAAATTGATATACAAAATGCAGTGATATTTTTCTTTAAGGTGTTCATTTATTGAATTTTACCCGCCATCACTTTTATAAACGATTTTGGATCTAAATAATTTTGCGCTATATCTTTAATTTGTTCTGGGCTAATGCTCCAGATGTGTTCTAGTGTGTCTGCAAAAAACACATCGCTGTAGTTGCGTATTATTTTTTGTTGAACCTTGGCTGCAACAGAAAATGGTCCGTCAAAACCAGATCTAAATTGACCACTGTAGTAACGTTTGGCTTTTTCGAGTTCTTCGGCTGAAACCAATTCTGTTCTCAGTTTTTCCATGATTTCCAATGTGCAGTCCAATGCCAATTGGGCATTGGTGCTATTCATTTCGCCACTGATGATCCAGGTTCTACCCTGCATTGCAGGTTTGAAGTAAGAACCTATTCCATAGGTGAGTCCTTTTTCTTCTCTGATTTCTTGCATCAAGCGGCTGCCAAAGTATCCCCCCAAAATCATGTTCAATAAAGTAAATGTATGCAATTCAGTTTCAGGCAAACTGCCTATGTGTTTGAGAAGTTGCAAACTCACTTGTGAACTATTTGGCAAATCGTGGTAAATAATTTCTGGGTAATTTTTGTCGCTATCGATGTCTTCCGTATCAATGTTGATTTGGAATTGTGATTGAAAATAACTGTTATGTAATGATTTAAGTGCTTCATGCAGTTCTGTGTTGCAATCACCTGCTACCAGCAACATGCTTTTACCCGGATGAATAAATGCATCGCGGTAAGCCAAAATATCTGACTTCTTAAGGGAATCAATTTCTTCAAGATGTCCGTGTTTGCCCAATAAATGGTTTGCACCATAGTAATTTTCTGATGCCAAACGTCCCGACCAATATTGTGGTGTTTGCATTTTTCTTTCGACAGATGCTTTTTTGATGAGCTTGTAATTTTCGAATTCTCGGTCTGGGTATTCTGCATGAATCATATGATTTATAATCCATTCCAAAACCGAAACTGCACATTCCTTGGCACATCGGATTGTAGCGGTTGCTCCAAAAATTTCACAATCTATGTTGATACTTGCCCCCAAATGATCGAGATAATCGATAATTTCCTTTTCGCTTTTTCCATTCCCACCAGACAAAATCAAGCTGTATGCTGCATCTGCAATAAATGAAGCGGTTTGGGTAGATTTTCCATGTGGAAACCACAACATCATTTTTACCACACCTAAGTTTTCAGTATTCGAAACAAACAATCTTTGTTTTTCGCCAATCTGTTCTTGGATTTCAGGAACCGGAAAACTTTTGATGGTGCGTGTATTGGGAGGGTTTTTTCTAAAAACTTGGTTCATGACATTGGTGAATAGTAAATTACAGACATATTATTTTGTTCAAACGTGGTAGCGGCATGTTGGAGTACATCGTTTAAATTGAGGTTTTTAACCAATTCAGCTTCTTCGTTTATCCCTTCTAAGTTTCCTAGATTCTCAAAATAAGCCAATTTCTGAGCGCGATTTATGGGGTTGATTTGTTCGAAAAGAATATTGGTGTAGGCCTTATTTTTAATTCCTTCAAACGTAAATTCATTGCTATTTCCTTTGGAAATAAAATTTTTCATTGTGTTAAACAATTCAATTTCAACCGATTCATGTGTCTGTCCTTCATTCAAAATTCCGTAAAGAATAAAAATTCCCTCATCAATTCCCCTGATATAAAAACACTCAGCGGCGTTGCAAATCTGTTTTTCTTTTACAAGTACCTGCTGTAAATCTGAAACTTCAGAACCGCCCAACATATCTGAGAAAATATCCAATTCCAAACTTCCAGATTCTTTATAGGATGGACCTCTCCAAACCAAGAAAACCGCTGGGTTGGGAGAAAGATCGGTGGTTTCTAAAAATTTTCTTTCCGTTTGAGGGATGTCTTTTACATAATTGTTTGCATTGCTTTCACCGGGTTTTACAATGTTTTCAAACCATTTTTCACACAGTGATTTGGTTTCTTCGAGGGTTAAATTTCCTACAATTGAAACAATGGCATTTTGAGGGATATAGTGTTTGTTGTAAAATGATTGTACATCCTGCAAATTGGCAGTTTCCACGTGTAAAATTTCTTGTCCAATGGTTGGCCAACGGTAAGGACTGTTTGTATACAGCAAATTTCTGATGTGATGCCAAAGTTGTCCGAAAGGAGCATTGTAACAGCGTTGCTTAAATTCTTCAATAACAACACCTTGCTGAACAGAAAGTGATTTTTCGTTGATATTCAACGCCATCATTCTATCGCTTTCTAACCAGAAAGCGGTTTCAATATTTTCTAAAGGAACATTGATGTAATAGTTGGTGATTTCGTTGGTGGTAAAGGCATTGTTTTGCCCCCCTGCATTTTCAATGGCTTCATCAAACGACGGAACGTTTTCACTTCCCCCAAACATCAAGTGCTCAAAGAGATGGGCAAATCCTGTTTTGTTTGAATCTTCATCTCGGGCACCCACATTGTAAAGGGTGTTCAACACAACATTGCTTTCTGAAGGGTCGAATTGGTGAACCACCCGCAATCCGTTTTTTAATGTAAAACGATTATATTTTATCACAATACAAATTTACCCGCTAAATAGGGTCTGGAAGCTTTATGTTTTGAACATAAAGTGTAGATGGGTGTTGATTTGTACAGTTTTTAATAAACGATACTTTTTGCTTGCATTTCACTGCGAATTCTCCATCCAACGGGCCATAAATTATTCAGGCCATTCTTGACGCTGTTTGCTGTTCCAAGATGGAGGTTGTTCCAGCGCAAACCCACCGTTCCTTTGGGGCCAGAAATCACGTTTAAAAACTCTCTGCGGTAATATTTGAATGCCTGTTCAATGTCTAATTCAACCGTTGGATATAGATTTAGTGTGCCACATCCCAAGTCAAAAGAAGGTTCAACTTTCCATTCTCCATTGAAAATTTTACCAATGGCTACGCCAGGATGAACAATAGATGGAATGGTGTTCAATAAAGTGGGATTGTTTTCAAACCAAGCGCCCGTTCTCAAAGCGTAAGTGCCCTCAGCTCCAGAAAATGCATCCCAATCATTGGCCTCAAATGGCAATGTTAAAATTTCTTTTTTGTTCTTTTGCTTGTTTCCCGACTTGCTCGCTTGGTTCTTTTTATACTGTGCAAAGTCTTTTTTAGATTGATTTTCAATAACATCAGCTTGATCATTTTCAATGTCTTCGCCGTTTTTCTGGATCACTGCAAAAAAGAAACCTTCACCCAACGTTCTGTGGGGCATGCATCTGTACATGTTCTCTTCCAAGCAATATAGGTTTTCATGTCCCTCCAAATTAACAGGAACTGTTTTGGCATTCAGTTCTTTGCAAAAGCGATTTACGTTGTCTTCATTTTCGGAACGATTGAAAGTACAAGTGCTGTAAATCAAATAGCCATTGGGTTTTAGCGATTTCCAAATATCGTGAACTATGCGCTGTTGGCGTTCAGCACAAAGTTGCACATTTTGCAAAGACCATTCTCTCACCGCAGTTTCATCTTTGCGAAACATGCCCTCGCCAGAACAAGGTGCATCACAAACAACAATGTCGAATACTTCGTTCAATTGACCAAACTGTTTGGCGTCGGCACGCGTAACCACCGCGTTTGCATTTCCCCATTTCGATAAATTTTCATACAAAATGGCATTCCTACTCTGAATGACTTCGTTGGCTATCAACAAATCGCCTTGGCGCAAAACCGACGAAATATGGGTGCTCTTTCCACCTGGTGCTCCGCATAAATCTAGCACAACAGAACCCTCGGGGTTTTTTTCATTCAAATGTTTAACCAATTCCCCAACCCACATGCTGTTACTCTCTTGCACATAGTATGCTCCTGCATGCAACGCAGGATCGGCCGTAAACAATGGCCTTTCCTTCAATAAAAAACCATCGCTACAGTGTGGAATGTTGCTGTGTTCCACGTGAATATTCTGAATTTTATTTCTGTTAATTCGGATGGAACTGCCAATCGGCTCAAGCATAGAATCAAGTAAAAGCTTTACCTCCGATTCTGGAAGTGTTTTGGTAATGAGGGATATAAAATCTTGATTCACAATGTTGTGTTAGGTAAAATTACGAAATATAAAATAAATGTTCTTTGTCGGTTTTTGTTTTTGAAGGGAAATTTTTAACGAACAATGAGCCCGTTCCCAATCCTTGAGGCATAGAAAGTTTGTAAGTTGAAACCCATTGGGCAATATCAGAAAGTCCAATGTTTCCCTCTAAAGCCGATGTACTCCACCAACCTATGTTTTGTTTTGAAGCGGCGGTAATCCATGCATCGCAAACATCAAATCCCCCCAAAAGTGTGGGCTTCAGAATGATATACTTTGGAGAAATCACAGACAGTAATGATGCTGCCCCATCAATATTTACCCCAATTAGTTCTTCGTCTAACGCAATGTCTATTTTGCTTTTGGCACAAATTTCACCCATCATTTCGGGCTGATACGCTTTGATGGGTTGTTCCAAAGAATGGATTTCGAACCGTGAAAGTTCTTTGATTTGAAAAAGTGCGTCATCTTTTAAAAATCCACCATTTGCGTCTAATCTTAACTCAATTTTGAAAGCGTTAAATTGTTTTCTGATTTTTTCAATCAACCTACATTCTGCGTCAAAATCCAACGCACCCACTTTGATTTTGATGCAAGTAAATCCTGCATGGATTTTTTCAATGGCTTCTTGGTACATCGAATCAATGTCGTTCATCCAAACCAAGCCGTTGATTTTTATCCCTTCAAGCCCAGATGTAAAGGCATTGTTTACCCAAATGTTTTTGTTTTCTCCTTGTACTTTGAGTTTTTCTAGGCAGCAAAACAAAGCGAATCTCAATGAGGGATAGGCTTTCCAAGAATCTAAAATTTCTAATAAATCTTGGGGTGTTAACTTTTGATATTCAAAAGGCCTTACAACTTCAGCCAAATCTACCTTTCCGTCAATACTCAAATCGTGAAGGGGAGAAGCTTCTCCGCAAACCGATACATTTCCGTCTTTGATCCATAAAAGGTATGCGGGCTTTTCTACGTATTCGCCTCTGCTGGTTTTTGCGGGTTTGATAAACTCAAGAATATGTTTTTCAATTGAAATGTACATATCAATTTTTTGGCAAACCAATGATATTTAACAAATACCAAACAAAAGAACTGTAAATCAAAATGAGCAATAGAATGGTAAGCGATAATTTTTTCAATTGCGGATTGATCATCTCTCTATCTCCTGGTTCCAAACGACGTAAATCTGTAAAATGTGAACTTAATAAAATGGCAGCTGGAGAAAATATGCCGAAAACCATAAACATTTCCAGTGAAGTATTTGTCTCACTTAATTTAAATATCTCGTTGAGGTAATTTAACATTGAAAAAAAGATGGTCGAAAATCCCAAAATCAACAAAATTCTGTGGTAAAAAAGCGTCCATTTTCTGCCTAATCGAACCGCAATTGTAATTTTATTGCTCAATTTATCCGATTCAATATCTCTGTAGTTATTGGTGTTGAGAACTGCCATGCTCAATAAGCCCATTCCAATTGCAGCCAATCCGAAGTTAAAGTTCAATTCGCAACCCAACAATTTAGAAATTCCAAGTACAGGTGCCAATCCGAAAAATACAAAAACGAAAATGTCACCCAATCCTAAATAAGCGTATGCTTTTTTTCCAATGGTATACGTGATTGCACTAATGATCGACAGAATTCCCAATCCAATGAAAAAGTAAATGTTGCTTTGGTTGATCAGTTTGTATTGGAACGACAAATAAATCATGTACAAGCCGCATAAAAATACAACACCCGACAAAATGAATAAGGCTCTTTTCATGGCCCCCTCGGAAATGCTTCCCGTTGTTAACATTCGGTCGGTTCTGCCGGCAAGGCTATCTGTCCCTTTTTTGAAATCGCCATAATCGTTGGCAAAATTTGATAATATTTGAAGCAGAATGGCTGTTATTAATGCCAAGGTAGAAATTTGCCAATTTGCATGTCCATGCAATTTAGAAATTGCCGAACCCAATAATATACCTGCAATTGCCAAAGGCAAAGTGCGCAAACGGGCCGATTGAATCCAAGGTTTGATCATAAATGAGAAAGCAAAGTTCGTTGAATTATGTAAAATGGCTCATTGGTGGGACCAAATTTTTTATAGAATTGCGCAACCGATGGAATAGATGAACCTTCAAAATCAATTTCATGGTTTGGAAACTGTATCGCAATGTGATAGACAATGCCATGCATGATACCAATTTCTTTGCCTTCTGGGGTTGGTCCAGCACAAACATAATGAACCCTCTTTTTCGAAATTAGAAAAATGGCGCCGCCAAGGTTTGTGCCCTCATTTGACTTTGCCAAAATCGGATAAATGAGGTCCTGTTTTTCTAAATTCAAACAGGCAGCTTCAAATCCTTCATAATCGTTAAACCACACATACGAATTAAAACTCGCCCAAGCATCGTCGTAAATTTTGAGTATGTCAACAATTTTGTAAGGCTTTTTATAATAAACTCCCGCTTCTTCAGTGCGTTTCACGTTTTTAAGTGCATCTTTGTTGAAGCAGTTTTCTGGAATGTGAGGACATGCAAGTATGAAATTTGTTTTGTCCTTTGCATTTTTTGGTTTCCCAAAGAGAGGATGAATTTGCAAGTGAATTTTTAAGAATTTTTTAGGAATGGCCCTCAAAAAATCTTCACTTTGTAAGCTTCCTGGATTTCCGAATAATCCTAGTTGCTGGCAAAAGCTGGGTTGGTAAACGTAGTGAATTCCGTATTTCTTCCTCCAAGGCAATGGAAAAACGGCTTCGTAATCATTCAATACCAATGCACCCCATTGTCCATAAAGTTCAGAATCGTTGTCGTTTTCAAATTCAATATTTGAATAATCTGTAATTGGATCACAAACACCGTCGAGGTAACCCGACAATGCGTAGCTAAGTGAATGTGTGCTTGACAAAACACATTGATCCCATTTTTTGGTGTCAATTTGCCAGCGTTCTAAATATGTGATGCCCATGATGTGATTGTGTTTTTCCATCCTTCCCAGCCGTCTGTTTCAGAAACAGATTCGTTGTGAAAAATGAAACAAAAATTTCCTTTATAGTATTCAATGGTTTGTTTAAATAAATTTCCCAATTGATTGGCTTGAATCCCATTTATTTTTAAATAGTTTTTGCAACTTACGTCCATAATTGAAAACGGATTTACAATTAAATTGGATTTCTCATTTTCATAAATGTCAAACCAAAAGTATGGAATACTGCTGCCACTTCGGTATCCTACATTGTCGTTGAAACCCATACTCCAGTCTTGTTCGATTTTCATTTTGCTTAAAATTTGATACGTTTTTGGGAGGGGCAAATGAATGTAATGTTGGCGGCTATGAATGATTGTTTGCTGAGAAATTTGCGACAACCAATTTTTTTCTTCGCTGTATATTTCGAATTCCTTCTTCAATTGGTAGGAGGGATGAATTCCAATTTCTGAATATTTTGTACTTTCTCGAACCTCGTTTTGAAATTCATTGTTTTTTCGTTTTGCCTGTTTGTTTAATTTGCTTTGTTTATTGTTGCAAAGCCAGAATATTTTTGAATTCCGATTTTTAATTAAAACCGATTGTACCGTTTCACTTGGGGTAAATGAATCTGTTTTTGAAAACAACGATGAAATTCTTTGTTTTAGTGATTTGGGATTTATTATTGCACCCCCCAATAATTGATAAAATGGTTTTCCTTTAAACCGAAAACATTGGTCAATATCGGCGGTTGGAATTATTTGGTATTCCCTTTTTTCAGTTGTTTCAAGTTTCAAAAATTCTCTGAGTCTGTCAATTGCAATTTCTACCATTGGCAGAAGATGCATTTGGGTTTTAACAAATGAAAGGTGCTTAGATTGAATTCGGCCAAACTGATCTAAATGAGCAGGATCTTTTGAAAGGATAATTTCTTCCAAGTTCGACAACAAAAGAAAAAGGTGTGCAAAGACATCAAATCCAATTTCGGATGGCATTTGAAAATACACAGGCCGGAGAGAATAATTTTCATTCCATTGAAAGTTGTTGTTTTCTAAATTGAGCAATGCCATCATTTCCATGAAGGTGGAATCCACGATTTCTATTTTTTTCATGGGTATCCAACTGATTTTTGAAAATAAATTTACATCGCTTAATTCCTTGAAATTCTTATTTAAAAATTCTGAATTTGGAATCCATAATCCCCCTAATTCCGAATCATTTAGGGGTGTGTACTTCAGTTTTATTGTGTTTTGGGCTTTCTGGTAATATTCTTGGTTGTTGGTGATTTCAAATTCCACTTGAAAATGCCTGGAAAATACCTCTTCCAATATATAGTGAATTGCGGGTGAAACTTTGTGAATGAATACCAATATCATAAAAAATTGTTTTATTTTTGTGCAAAATAATGAAAGTTGCTTTAATCACGGGTATTACCGGACAAGATGGCGCATATTTAGCCGAGTTTTTATTGAAAAAAGGCTATATGGTGCATGGAATTAAGCGTCGTAGCTCGCTTTTTAATACTGAACGTATTGAACATTTCTATCAAGATCCACATATTGATGGAGCAAGATTGAAACTTCATTATGGTGATTTGACAGATAGCACCAACCTAATTCGTATCATTCAAGAGGTTCAACCCGATGAAATTTACAATTTGGGTGCAATGAGTCACGTACATGTGAGTTTTGAAACACCAGAATATACGGCCAATTGCGATGCAATGGGAACGTTGCGTTTGTTAGAAGCAATTAGAATTTTGGGTTTAACTAAGAAAACCAGAATTTATCAGGCTTCAACATCTGAATTATATGGTTTGGTGCAAGAAGTCCCTCAAAAAGAATCAACTCCATTCTATCCACGTTCGCCATATGCGGTGGCTAAAATGTATGGATTTTGGATTACTGTAAACTATAGAGAAGCATATGATATGTATGCTTGTTCTGGTATATTGTTCAACCACGAAAGTCCTATTCGAGGCGAAACTTTTGTAACTAGAAAAATTACACGCGCTGCTGCGAGAATTGCTTTGGGATTACAAGAAAAATTGCACTTGGGTAATTTGAATTCTAAGCGTGACTGGGGTCATGCCAAAGATTACATCGAGGCAATGTGGTTGATTTTACAACAAGAAAAAGCTGAAGATTTTGTGATTGCAACGGGTATTACCACTGAAATTCGTGAATTTGTGAGAATGGCATTTGGTTATTTGGGTGTGAAAATGAAATTTGATGGCATAGGTGTTGATGAAATTGGATCTGTTGAATCTATAGATCATGCTTTGTTTGAAAAAGTAGTTGGTGCTGCTTGTAAATTAAGCATTGGCGAAGAAATCATTTTTGTTGATCCTAAATATTTCCGTCCTACCGAGGTTGATTTGTTGATTGGTGATGCAACAAAGGCGAGAACGAAATTGGGTTGGACACCTAAATACGATTTGCCAGCGTTGGTTGATGACATGATGCAATCGGATATTCGCGTGATGCAAAAAGAGAATTACTTGCGTGATGGTGGTTTCGAAGCCAAAAATTATTTCGAATAAAATGGAGAAATCCGCCAAAATATACGTTGCCGGCCACAGGGGTATGGTTGGAAGTGCAATTGTGAGAGAACTGAATAAACTCGGTTTTAACAACATTGTAATGAAAACCTCTGCCGAACTTGATTTAAGAAATCAAGCCCAGGTTGAAGCTTTCTACCAAAACGAAAAACCCGAATATGTATTTATCAGTGCGGCAAAAGTTGGTGGGATTTTAGCCAACAATACGTATCGAGCTGAATTTTTATACGACAACCTAAGCATTCAAAACAATTTAATTCATTTTGCACACGTGTATGGGGTTAAAAAGTTGTTGTTCCTAGGATCGAGTTGCATTTATCCCAAAATGGCCCCACAGCCTTTAAAAGAAGATTATTTGCTATCTGGATTGTTGGAACCAACCAATGAACCTTATGCCATTGCCAAAATTACTGGAATTAAAATGTGCGAAGCTTATTGGGATCAGTATGGATGTAATTTCATTTCTGCAATGCCAACGAATATGTATGGTCCAAACGACAATTACCATCCAGACAACTCTCATGTTTTGCCGGCTTTGATTCGTAAGTTCCACGAAGCCAAAACCAATGGCAGTGATGCAGTTACCGTTTGGGGTGATGGTTCGCCTTTTAGAGAGTTTTTATATGCCGATGATTTGGCAAATGCCTTGGTCTATTTGATGTTGAATTATAACGAAAAGGAGTTTGTGAATGTTGGTTATGGCGATGAAATTACCATCAAAGATTTGGCTTTGTTGATCAAGAAAATTATTGGTTTTGAGGGACATTTGGAGTTTGATTCATCAAAACCGAATGGCACACCAAGAAAGTTAATGGATTCTTCGAGGTTGTTTGCTACTGGTTGGAAACCAAAAACAGATTTAGAAGAAGGCATTGCTTTGGCTTACCAAGACTTTTTGAACAGAAATTTATAAATTTTGTAAAAGATTTTTATTAGATAATTTGCACAATATGCAAAAAAAAAGACGCCCTAGGGCGTCTTTTTTAATAAATACACACAATAGTTTAACGTAAAACGTCGCGAGAAATTACAACCCGCTGAACTTCACTAGTACCTTCATAGATTTGAGTGATTTTTGCATCTCTCATTAATCTTTCAACGTGATACTCTTTCACATATCCATATCCACCATGAATTTGAACTGCTTCTACAGTAGTTTTCATTGCAACTTCAGAAGCAAATAATTTTGCCATTGAACTTGCCCTATCATAATTTAAATGTTGGTCTTTTAACCAAGCTGATTTCAAACATAGCAAGCGGGCTGCTTCAATTTCAGTAGCCATATCTGCCAATTTAAATGCAATTGCTTGGTGGTGCATGATTTCTTTTCCAAATGCTTTGCGCTCTTTGGAATATTTTAATGAAAGCTCGTAAGCGCCACTTGCAATACCCAATGCTTGAGCAGCAATACCAATACGGCCGCCACTCAATACTTTCATTGCGAAAGTGAAACCAAAACCATCTTCACCAATTCTATTTTCTTTTGGAACTTTTACATCTTGAAACATGATGCTGTGTGTATCACTTCCGCGAATTCCCAATTTGTCTTCTTTCTTACCAACTACAACGCCATCCCAAGATTTTTCAACAATAAATGCGTTGATACCTTTGTGTTTTTTCTCAATATCAGTTTGAGCAATAACCAAATAGTAAGAAGCACTGTTACCATTGGTAATCCAGTTTTTGGTGCCATTCAAAATGTAGTGGTCGCCCATATCAATAGCAGTTGTTCTTTGGCTTGTAGCATCAGAACCAGCTTCTGGTTCACTTAACAAAAATGCACCAATTGCTTGTCCTGTAGCCAAAGGCACCAAGTATGTTTGTTTTTGAGCTTCGTTTCCGTACTCTTCAATTCCCCAGCAAACCAAGCTATTGTTTACACTCATACAAACTGAAGCAGATGCATCAATTTTAGAAATTTCTTCCATTGCCAACACATAGCTAATGGCATCCATTCCGCCACCACCGTACTGAGGACTTACCATCATTCCCATGAAGCCAAGTTCACCCATTTTTTTGATTTGTTCGGCAGGAAATTCTTGTTTGGTATCTCTTTCAATAACTCCTGGTAATAACTCAGTTTGAGCAAAATCTCTTGCAGCTTGTTGCACTGCCAAATGTTCTTCAGATAGTTCGAAATGCATAATTTTTGTAGTCGCAAAAATAAGTCTAAAACTTTGATATTACTAACAAAATGAAAATCTGAATAAGTGTCAAAAGGACACTTTATTTCTACATTTTCATTGTTATCTTTGTGAAATAATTATGGCAACAATTACATTTAAATTTGAAGAAAAAGGCAAACAACCTGAAACTCATGAAATATTTCAAGGTGAGTCAATATTAGACGTAGCATTAGACAACAATATCCCTCTAAATCATAATTGTGGCGGAGTTTGTGGATGCAGTACTTGTCATGTTTACATAGAAAATGGCGAAGAACTATTTCCAGAAATGAGCGACAGGGAAGAGGAATACGTAGACAGAGCACGCGACCCTAAATACAATAGTCGCTTGGCTTGTCAATGCAAACTTTCTGAAGATGGAGATTTGGTTGTAGTTATTCCCGATCAATCTGGAATTATTGGACACTAACCCTAATCCCTAAACCCTAATCCCTAAACCCTAAACTTATAAAATGGAATTACCTATACACTGGAACGATTACGAAGATATTGCAATGAAATTGTACGAACGATTTGGCGATGAATTTGGAGAAAAACAAATTTATAGAATACGTTTTACTGAATTGCTGGAATGGATTTTGGAAATACCAGAGTTTGTTGGAAAAAGAGAGGAAAGTAACGAAGGTCACCTCGAAATGATACAATCTCAGTGGGTTTACGAATGGAGAGATAACCAGAATTGACATTTTAGATTTGTCAAAATACAATCATTTTCACTTAATTTATTTGTAATCTTTCAAAACTCTCATAAATGGGTTGTTAATTGCAACTTCATAATTTATGCGCAAATTTTTACTTTTTACTTTTTCGTTTTTTATTTCAATCATTGCTTTTTCACAATCAAATGGAACAGAGCCTTGTGGTCAACGTGAATTAATAGACCAATTGGAAAAGCAATATCCTGGATTTAAAAAGCAAATGGATATTGATTATTTGAAAACAGTTCATCCTAAAGTTGCCATAGAGCCTAGAAGAAAGAAAATTACTGATACCATTTACTATTACGATACCATTTACACCATTCCGGTTGTGTTTCACGTTTTGTATAATGTTGCATCAGAAAATATTAACGACAGTTTACTGATAAATCAAATTGAAGTTTTAAACAGAGATTTTCGCCGAAACAATGCCGATTCAGTAAATACTAGGGCCATTTTTAAGCCAAGAGCAGGAGATGTTAGAATTCAATTTGAATTTGCCAAGATTGATCCAACTGGAAAACCAACCACAGGAATAATAAGAAAGCCTACTTCGGTTGCTTCTTGGGGTACCAATGGGGGTGGTATCAATAACAACATGAAGTATTCAAGTACTGGTGGCGACGATAATTGGAATCCACTGAAATATTTGAATATTTGGGTTTGTGATTTGACATTTAAAAATAACGACGGTTTATTGGGTTTTGCTTATCCTCCTTATGGTCATCCAAGTTGGGGTGGCACCTCGTGGGTGGGCGGATCTGATCAAGGAGTGGTTTTGCATTATAAAGTGGTAGGTAGAAATAATCCATTGGCAAACTCAACTTTATTGGCTTCTGCCAATTTTGGTAGGGTTGCAGTGCATGAAGTGGGTCATTTTTTTGGACTTCGCCACATTTGGGCAGATGACCAGGGTAATTTTAATCGCTGTTTGGTGGACGATTACATAGACGACACTCCATTGCAAGGATTAGGCTCAAATTTTGATTGTAATAAAAATTTGAATTCTTGTATTGAACAAACAAATGACATGCCCGATATGGTAGAAAATTACATGGATTACAGTACCCATCAATGTCAAAATTTGTTTACAAAACATCAGGCAATCACAATGAGAAATGCAATAACAGATTTCAGAAAAGATTTGCCAATCAAAACCGAAATCATAGTGAAGGCCCGTATCTATGATACCATCGTTTATAACGAAGTGCTCATTTATCCTGTTGCGGCTCAGAGCAAATTGGTTATTGAATTGCGCAACCCAGATTTACTCGAAAATTTGAGTGTTGAAATATATAATATGATAGGTCAACCAGTTTTGGCAAACCAAACCATTGTAAAGAATTTTACAGAAATTTCAACAATAAAATTCCCACCTGCAACTTACATTGTGGTACTAAGAAATTCAGAAGGTAAAATTGTTCGAAATAAGAAAATTGTGATTGACAGGGTAGATTAACTGATTCTCTCTATCGCAATTTCGAGCCTCGACATTAAGTCTTTCAATTGAATTTCAAAGTGTAAATATTCTTCTTTGGTAATTTCACTTCTGTGAAATGCTTGAATGATATAAGCCATTAATCGGTTACATTTTACAAATGCTTTTAAAATGTCTTGCGAAAGATCGTGTTTGCTTTCATTCTTGCTTTGATGCAAATGTGAATTCACTTCAATGGCAGTTTTCAAAATATGTGCACCCAAATTATAGTTCGTTTGAATGTCGTTTTTATTTTGATTTAATGCCATTAGACTAATGTTTAAAGCTATATTGTTTAGCTCTGGAATATTTGATAAGTTCATGTTGCAACTTTAACAAAACATTTTCAACTGAGTCGTCTGTTAAACGATTATAATCGTTTTTAAACGTTAATGGTTAAAATTAACTATCTTTGCACAAAATTTACGTTCTGATGATTTCAAGAAGATTAGTGAGAATTAAAACGTTACAAACGTTGTATTCATGGAAGCAAAGTAATATTGAAGATGATTATCAATTTATTGAAAATTTAAAGGTAAGTATTTACCAAAGTCACGCATTTTATTTATTTCTTCTTGATTTTCCCTACCAACTTCAACAATTTTTAAATGAAAAATTGGAACTTGAACGTACTTTGTATTTTCCAGATGCAAAGAAATTGCAACTTTACAACATTCTGAACAACACCCCGTTAATCCAAAAAATACATCAAGAAGTTTTATTAACCGAAGAAAAGATTCAATTTTCTTGGGATGAAATGGAAATTCATTTTGAAACTTGGTTTCAAAATATGATGACATGGGATTTTGTAAATGATTATTCAATTTTTGAAGAGCCAGATTTTCAATTACAAAAGGAATTTTTAGATAATTTGTTCTTTTCATTCATAGATTCACACGAACATTTTAATGAAATCTTAGAAGATATTAATCATACTTGGCCCGATGATGCTTCAATGACATTGCGTGAGATCAACAAAACAATCATGGTATCTAAGCAAACATCTGATTTGTCTATTTCTAAATCTATTCCTTTAAACGACGAAGATTTGATTTTCGGATTGAATATGTTAAAATATACCATCCACAATTCTGAAAAATTTGAAGAAATGGTATCTGAAGTTACAGACAATTGGGATCCTTCAAGAATTGCAGTTGTTGATTTGCTAATTATCAAATTAACACTTTCCGAGTTTTTGTATTTTCCAGAAATTCCAGTGAAAGTTACAATTAACGAATACTTAGAAATTACTAAAAATTATAGCACTCCCAATAGTTCAAAGTTTGTAAATGGTATTTTAGACAAATTGCGCATTCAACTAGAAAAAACTGGACAGATTCAAAAAACTGGTAGAGGATTGAGAGAAAAATAAATACATTTGTAATATGACGTTAAGGAAGTTTTATTTTATTCTTGTGATCGCAGCCTCTGTGATGGCTTGTGGTCCTGCAACTCAGGAAATGGAAGCTGAAGATATTGAAAACAGCAACCGTGAAAACAAACCCCAGGGTCCTAAAGGCGAAGCCATGTTCAAAGACACTGTTATCAACTTTGGTAAAATTACCGATGGTGAAATTGTGGAGCATACTTATACTTTTACCAACGTAGGAAAAGCACCAATTTCAATTGCAAAAGTGGAGGCATCTTGCGGTTGTACTACCCCAGAATACTCTAAGGAAATTATTCAACCGGGAGGTACAGGTAAAATAAAAGCAACATTTAACAGCGCTGGAAAAGGTGGTCCAGAAAATCCTTTGGTTGAAAAGAGTATTTCAGTTTACTTCGATGATTGTATCAATGATCTTGTAGTTTTGAAATTTGTTGCAAATATTTATGCTGCTCCAACGGATGAGGCACAACCAAACAATAATCATAGTCACTAATATATGCAAACAACTAATATAATTTTACAAGCAGCCGCCGCTCCAGGTGGCATGAACCCAGTGGTTTTAATGTTAATCATGGGTGTGATGTTCTTTTTCATGGTTTGGCCTCAAATGCGCCGTCAAAAGAAAGCGAAAGCATTTGTTGAGTCTTTGAAAAAAGGCGATAGCATTGTTACAACCGGAGGTGTTTATGGTAAAATTTCTGTAGAAACAGAAAAACATTATATCATTGACATTGAAGAAGGTAAAATGAAGATTGACAAAACTGGTGTGAGCATGGAAATGACCCAAGCTGCTTATCCAGTTGCCAAAGATTAATTTTTTTATGCTAAAAGTGGGTATTACTGGTGGCATAGGCAGTGGCAAATCAACTGTTTGCCAAGTCTTTTCCGAACTGGGAATACCCATTTATAACGCAGACTTCGAAGCGAAGCAATTGTATTTTACAGATTTTGATTTAAAATCTGAACTTATCGAAAATTTTGGCAAATCTATTTATTTGTCAGAAAATGAATTGAACAAACCAGTTTTGAGGGATATCATAGCCCAAGAAAAAACCAGAAATGTTTTAAATTCAATCATACACCCCAAAGTATTTAAGCAATTTGAAAATTGGGTGAAATCCCAAAAATCACCCTATGTTTTGAAAGAGGCTGCCATATTATTTGAAAGTGGTGCCGACAAAACTGTAGACATTGTAATTGGTGTTTTGGCAGATGAATTAACCCGCATCAGACGTGTGGCTCACCGCGATCATTTGCCAATTGAAACTATAAAAAAGATTATTGAGTCTCAAATCCCTCAAGAAGAATTGAGAAAAAAATGCAACTACATCATTCACAACAATGGTGAAGAGTCAATAACTGACCAAGTAATGAAAATACACCAAGATTTACTGAATCAAAGTGCTCATTTCTAAAGCTAATTTTTTAGCTTCAATGCCTGCTTTTTCTGCGTAATCTTCTTCATTGCTGGCATAAATAATTCCTCTTGAACTATTTACAAGCAAACCAACTTCCACATTTGCCGCGGCTTTTGTAATGTCGCTTAATGATCCGCCTTGGGCCCCAACACCGGGTACCAAAAGAAAATGATCTGGAACCATATTTCTAATTTCGCCTACCAAATTTGCCCTCGTTGCGCCAACTACAAACATCAAATTGTCTGGATTTCCCCATTTACAAACAGTATTAATTACCCTTTCGTATAGTTTTAACTCACCTGTCTGTTGCAGTTGAAAATCGGAATGCCCTGCATTGCTCGTTAAAGCCAAACAAATAACATATTTGTCTTTGAATTCTAAAAACGGCCTCAAACTATCTTCTCCCATATAAGGGGCAACGGTAATAGCGTCAAAATTCATGGTTTCGAAAAAGGCTTTGGCATACATGCTGCTAGTATTGCCAATGTCGCCGCGTTTTGCATCGGCAATATTGAAAGTGTTTTGAGGCAAGTAGCCCAAAGTTTCTTCCATCCACTGCCATCCTTCACTGCCATATTGCTCGTAAAATGCCGTATTTATTTTATAGGCTACGCTATAGTCTTTGGTTGCTTCAACTATGTTTTTATTGAATTCAAGCAATCCTTTTCCATTTTTTTCGAGGGAAATAGGGAGTTTTCCAATCTCAGAATCTAAGCCGGTACACAAATAACTTTGCTTCTGAAAAATCTGTTCTATGATTTCTGATTTTTTCACTTTCACTGCAAATAACGGAAATCATTTTTGTATTGGTTACATTTGTATTATGCGGAAATGCTTCTTTTGCCTCTTTTTTATGTTTTTCATGTTCAATTTGGAAGGTCAAATTGTACAAATTGGTACAGGAAGCTACCTTGGAAATTATGCTGGACCCATGCGTACTTCAGCGGTTAACCGTTATTTTTACAGCCGATTTGCCTATATATTTCCTAAATCTGAATTGGGTAATTTAATGCATGGCGATACAATTGAATCTTTGGAGTTTTTTAGAACAGATGGGCCTGCTTTCGACACTTCTAGCATGTTAAAAATGTGGATTACAACCACTTCTCGATCTGATTTTGGTAATAATAAAATCTCTTTTTTGTCAGAAATTGCAAATGCCCAGCAAATTTATTATCAAAATCCAAAGCAACACATAGGAAAAGTTGAGGCGTTTTATAAATTACCATTTTCCAAAAAGTTCCGTTATGACAGTACAAACGGTGAAAATTTGGTATTGATGGTTGAATTTAGTCAAAAGGATACTTTAAAAGGCACTTATAATTTTTATTTTGAAAGCAGTTCATCTGTTCCGGGTTATGCGCCAAACCAAGTAAAATTTACATCGGGCGCTACTTTAGCCGACAGTTTGAATTTTAGTACAGAATACCATCCCACAATTATTTTTAATTATCCAAGAATTGCAAAAGATTGTGAAGTGAAAGGAGTTTACACTTTGGGGAAAATTCCATTGCCGCTAGGAAATCCCGATAGCGTAAAAGTTTTGCTTAAAAATGTGGGCAAAAATGATTTGAAAGGATTTAAATGCTATACTTATTCGATTGGAAATAACAAACAAAAAGATAGTTTTAGCATTAATTTACCCAGGGGTCAACAAAGGTTCTTTAATGTTCCTTCATTGAACCCAATTAAAAAAGGAACCGATACAATTTTTGTTTCATGTATTGATCAAAATACAACAAATAATTTGGAATCTTCTATCAGATGGGGGAACGAAAATACCTACAGCTACAGAGATATTACCCAAAGTCCTTCCCCAGGCGGAATTGGTTTTAGCGGAACTCAAGGAGACTTTGTTGCCAGATTTCAAAGCAATACTTCGAAAGCCATCAATCAGGTTTCTGTTATGTTCTCCAGTACTGGGTTGCTGTTTAAAATAGGAATTTGGAGTTATGATAGCATCAAAGCCCGTCCAGGGAAATTGATTTACCAAAGCGATACTTTAAAAACAGTCAACGGAACTTACATTCTCGATTTAAAGAATCCGGTCAAGGTAAAAGGATCGTTTTTTGTAGGTGTTAGACAAATTGACAAAAACAATATTGGTTTTGGTTTTCAATATGAAGACCCAATTAGGCCTCAAACCTTCTTTTTTGCTGAACCCCTTGGCGACACGAACTGGGTAGACTTCAATCCAGCTGCGCCATATAAATTTATTATTGAACCGAGATTACAAGCAGATTACGACATTGCAGCAATTTCCGCAGATTATCCAAAAGATTCATTCAACCGATATGTTGTAGACACAATGGCCCCTATTGGTACAGTGGGTAACATTGGTTCTTACAAACCGAAAGACAGTATCGATATAATTTGTGAAATTTACGGTCCAAATTCAAGACTTTACAGAAAAGTGTTGAGAGATACCATTTCTCCTAATATCAAACGAAAATATACCTTTCCTAAAACATTTTATCCAACAGAACTTGGGGAATACAGATTGTTAATCATTTCTAGACTTGTGAATGATCAAATTAGAGACAATGACACTGCAATACGGAGATTTTATGTGGGATTAAAGCAGGATGTAATGGTAAAAACCATGCACGAACCCGCAGCTGATTTTACCACTTATGAATATTTAAAAGATACCTTGCAACCTTTGGCAACAATAATGAATATGGGATATGACAATACCCCTACTTTCAATACGAGGTGCATCATTTTGAAGGGTAAAAATGTAATTTATAATAAAATTAATACCATCGCATTGCCAAAATTTCAGTCAAAGATTATGTATTGGCCAACGTATAAATGTACCGATACCGGCAAATTGGAATTGTTAATTATTACGGAAATGACTACTGATAAGTATCGATACAACGATACCCAACGCAGATGGTTAATCGTTTACAAGAAAACTGATTTTGGTTTAGATTCTCTCAAATCTCCATGGGCAAACAGTTATTTCGATCAAGGCATTTCTATCCCAATCAAGTTTCAAGCCTATAACCAAGGAATTTTATCTTTATTTAAAATTCCGGTTATTGTTACTGTTTTCGACCCTAACAATAAAGTGGTTTATCTTGATAGTGTGAAAACTGATATCGATGGTTATACCGTCTTGACTATTTCAATGTCAAAGTCCCTCAAATGCTTCAAAAAGGGCATTTATAAGGTTTTCATAACTTGCAGGGGTAAGTTTGATATGTATCCCCAAAATGATACATTGATTTCTACGTTTAATATTGGTTTACCCAATGATTATTTGCCAACCAAAATCTTGGTTGTAGATACAATGAGCATGGGTAACGGTGGATACACAATTGGCGCAACCATTAAAAATAATGGTTTCATAAAATCATCAAATAATTGTCCTGTAATTTGTGAAATAGAATATAAAGGAAAGCAAGTTTACTACGCAATTTCAAACGTAAATTTAGATACTGCTGCCCAAACCTCAATTTCGTTTTTTAAGAAGTTCAATCCTTTGTATGTGGGGCAATACAAAATCAGAATTAGAACAAATTACAATGGAGATATGAATGTGAAGAACGACACCATTGAAAGAACGTTCTTGGCTGATATTGGAAAAGATGCTTTGCCAATTGAAATCATAGGATTAAATACGAAGTATAATTTTGGACAAACAATAGGCAAATTAGAAGTTTCTCTTAAGAACCAAGGGAGAGATAGTTTGTTAGGTGTGCAGTCAAAATTATTGATAAAAAACAAGAATAATGTGGTTTATACGTCAAGCACCGTTTTGGATACTTTTTCGCCACGACAAGAAAAAGGACATTTTGTGAATCTCGGGTTAAAATTGAATAAAGTTGGTTTCTATGAAGTGTATTTGATTACCTATCATCCACAAGATAACAATGTGTTGAATGACACAGTGATCAATATTTTTGAAGTTGGAATTGATAAAGATGTTTTGTTTGATTTTGTTGATTCGCCTCAAGCAAATAAAATATATCAAACCAATCAGGGAATGTACCCTAGGGTATTACTTAGAAATATTGGACAAGATTCTGTGATTTCAACTGGAAATATCATTTATACCATTTCAAATGGTTTCCCTCAGAAAATTTGGTATAGTGATACCGCTAATTTTGCCTCTATCAATCCAAATGATAGCCTTTGGATTACATTTAAAAAGAGAGTAGAATTAATGGATGTTGGCGTTCATTATGTAACAACTTACCTCTTGAGTAGGGTTGATTCAATTGCTGATAATGATACTTTTAACTGCGTATTTGCTGTTGAATTAAATAGTTTAAATGAATTTCAAAATGTACATCTGAAAATATCACCCAATCCGGTTAAAAATAAATTTACTATCGTATCAACAAATGCAATTTTAAACTATACGCTTTTTGATAATTTGGGTCGGGAAATAGAATGTAAAATAATTGATGGTCAGTTGAATAAAAATAGAATAGTATGTGAATTGCCTAACAATATGAGTTCGGCAGTTTACTTTTTAAAGGTAATGACCATTAAAGGTTTACTCAGTTATCCTATTTTTGTAGAATAATGAAAATGCATAAATTTTATATATTTTTAGCTGGCGTTGTTTCTGTTGTTTCGTCGTGTGGAATTATTAAACCGCAGCCGCCAATGGATATGAATGCCGTGGTTGAGGTGAAACCTTTGCCCGTAGTTGTGTCGCAAGTGAATATTCCTCTGGAAATTGACCTAATGCCGTTTTTCAAAATGGCAGATGACAAAGTAGACAAAACTTTTTCTGGACAAGATAAACCTTGTCAAGGGTTGAGATATGAGTATAAATTAAATAGATCTCCTTTTATTATTGAGGGACGTGGAATTGGTCAAATCGGTTTGGCGTTGGATTTACAATATGGCGCCAAAGGCGAATATTGTCCATTGTGTATCATGGACCAATGTGCTACACCTCCGGTTGGATTTCAAATTGGAATGGACGAACCAATGAAAAGAGCGAGAATTGCCATTGAAAGTAAATTCAAGTTATTGCCAACCTACAAAATTCAGTCAGTTACAACCATACAAGAAGTGAAACCCATAGATCCAATCAAAGTAATTTTTGGATTTGATGTAACTAACTTATTGCTAAATAGGGTAAAACCATATTTTGGAGAGCTTTCTAAAATGGTAGATAAGGAAATTGCAAAAGTAGATTTGAAACCATTTATTAAGCCAGTTTTTGACCAAATGCAAAAAGATATTTATGTTCCAAATGTTGGCTTTTTAAAAATTCAGCCAAAGGAATTGTCATTGAGCGATTTGTCATTTAACAAGAGCAAATTGAGTTTCTCCATTGGGTTAAAAGCCACACCTGCCATTCAATCTACGAAATGGACAACACCATTGATTCCTTTGCCGAATTTAGCCCCTTACAAGGCTTCAGACGGATTTCAAGTGTTCACAGACGTTAGTATGAATTACGACACCTTGTCAAAGCAAATAATGGGGTATTTGAAAACTCAGAAGTTTGTTGTGGGTAAAGATTTTATCATTATTCAAAATATCAGACTTTTTGCAGCAAAAGATAAATTGGGAGTGGAAGTAGCATTTATTGGTAGTAAATCGGGCACGTTATATTTATTGGGTAATCCTGCATTTGATTCTGAAAAGAAAACCGTAAGCGTGAAGAATGTTCAATACGATTTATCTACCAAAAATTTATTACTAAAGTCTGCAAAGTGGATGTTAAATGAAACCATTCGCAAAAAAATGGAGGAAGCCATGGTGGTAGATATTACGTCAAGTTTAAATGCCGCGGTAAAGGGTATCAACGAATCTTTAAACAAGAAATTAGAAGGTGGAATCACATTGAAAGGGAATTTGAAAAAATTGAACATTACAGATATCTCTCCCCGAGAAAGAGAAATTTTGGTTAGGGTAAGTTTATCTGGAACCGTGGGTGTTACTGTAAATCAGTAATCATGAATTTACACATAAAAAAAGGCGATCGTTAGATCGCCTTTTTTGTGAATATAATTGTTTAGCTATTAACCAATTTTTGCAATTAAGTCAGCAACTCTCGCACTGTAACCAGTTTCATTGTCGTACCAACCTACAACCTTTGCAGTGTTTCCAATAACTTGAGTTAAGTCAGAATCGAAAATACAACTATGTCTGTTACCAACAATATCAATACTAACAATAGGATCAATATTGTATTCAAGAATACCTTTTAAAGAAGTTTCAGAAGCAGTTTTCATTGCCGCATTAATTTCTTCAACCGTAGCTGCTTTTTTCAAAACAACTGTAAAATCTGTAACTGAACCATCTGGAATTGGAACACGCATTGCGTTACCATTTAATTTCCCTTTTAAATGAGGCAAAACCAAACCTACAGCTTTTGCGGCACCTGTACTTGTTGGTACAATGCTATAAGCTGCAGCACGTGCTCTGCGCAAATCTTTGTGAGGAGAATCTTGAAGGTTTTGATCTGAAGTATAAGCGTGAATGGTAGTCATGAAACCACTTTCAATACCGAATGCTTCGTCTAAAACCTTCACCATTGGAGCTAAGCAGTTTGTAGTACATGATGCATTACTCAAGATAGTTTCAGAACCATCAATAATGTTGTCATTTACACCCAATACAACTGTTTTACAATCGCCAGTGGCTGGAGCAGAAATAACTACTTTTTTAGCACCTGCTTCAATATGCGCATTTGCTTTTGCAGCATCGGTAAAGAAACCTGTGCTTTCTAATACCACATCAACGCCCATTGCAGCCCAAGGAAGATTTTTTGGATCTCTTTCAGCTAAAGCTTTGATTTGTTTACCATTGATAATCAAATGTTGATCGTCGTGAGAAACTGTTCCGTTGAATTTACCGTGTACAGAATCATATTTTAACAAATGTGCAAGAGTTGCATTATCTGTCAAATCGTTGATTGCTACAACTTCAACTCCTGGTTTTTCAATTAAAAATTTAAATGCATGACGCCCAATACGTCCAAATCCATTAATGGCTACTTTCATGATTATTGTTGTTATTTTAGTGGTGCAAAAATACGTTAATTATTTAAATATTGTTTAACCTCGTGGTTTTAATGGTCTTATTTCTAAGTTCACGTGGTGGAAATTGTTTGGAGATTTTAAAGCATATACAATTTGACTTGCAACATCTTCCGGCATCAACATGTTGTCGTGCGCTTTGATGTTTTCTGAATGTCTAAAGAAATCTGTTTTTACAGAACCCGGGTAAACACAAGTAACTTTCACCCCAAAATCTCTCACTTCTTTGTACAAAGCATCACTAAATCCCCTTACTGCAAATTTTGTAGCGTTATATCCTGAAACCTGAGGATATCCCTCCAAGCCCGCAATAGAAGAAATATTGATAATATGTCCCAATCCTTGTTTTTTCATTGAAGGAAGCGCCAATTTGGTTGCATAGAAAAGTCCGTTCACATTGGTATTAAACATGGTATGCCATTGGTCTAACGACAATTCCTCGCAAAATCCAAAATAGCCCAATCCCGCATTATTAATAAGAATATCTATCTTATCGTGTTTCGACAAAATGGTATTGAATACAGTCGACAATTGATCAAAGTGCTGAACATCAGCAATGAGGCAATGGTAATTTTCATGTTGGGTGCTGCAGCCACTTCTGCAAATGCCATAGACAATTGCGCCTTCCGCCAAAAGTTGTTCAACACAACAAAGTCCGATTCCTTTGTTAGCACCAGTAATTACGGCAATTTTATTTTTTAATTCCATGAGTTATAATTTTGATATGATTGTATTTACATAATTATTTTTATCTGCCCAATGAAAATCAACATGGGTTGATCTATTTATATTTTTTTCAACGGAATATTGGTAGGTTTTATCATAATACACCAATAACTTCTCAATCCATTTTTCGAAGTTTCCTTCATGCAGATATTGAACGGCTTCTTGCGTATGTTGTCCACCAAGTTTTTTTTGTAAGACGCGTGTTTTTTCTTCTAAATGGTCACGATTAAAGTGTGCATATTCTTGAATTAACCTATTTATACGCGTTAAACTGTCAACATTTATTTCAATAATTGGCGCTTCTTGCATTTTTGACCAAATTCCCAATGGCAAGCAACATTTTCCAATTAAGCGACTTTCATTTTCGATGATTACGGTTTGATTTACATTCACTTCACTCAATTCGAGTGCCAAGCAGTTTTCGAACATTTCTGTGGATGGTTGTGGGGGTAAACCCAATCCTCCAAAAGCACTGCCCTTGTGTGAAGCCAATCCTTCCAAATCAATAATTTGAATGCCTTTTTCTTTTAATAAATAGAGAATCTCTGTTTTTCCGCTTCCTGTTTTTCCGCTTAATATTTTAATAGACAGTTGTCTTTCAAATTGTTTGTGGGCCCAAGTTCTAAACGACTTATATCCCCCAACCAAAATGGTAGGACTAAATCCGCCCCAACCATAAATGGTGGAACTAATTTGACTTCTTAAGCCTCCACGCCAACAATAAAAAAGTATGGGTTTTCCTAAATTTTCAATTTCACGGTATTTTCTAAATAGTGATTGCATTTTAGACCCTACCAAATCTAATCCCAAAGCAACTGCTTCTTCTCTTCCTTGCTGTTTATAACAAGTGCCAACAAGAACGCGGTGTTCATTTGAAAGTAAGGGAATGTTTATTGCACCTGGAAAATGTGCCTTTTCAAATTCTGATTCGCTGCGAACATCAACCCATTGAAAATTTGACTTATTGCTGAGTGCATTTTCAATTTGGATGGGTTTGACAGACATTATTATTCAATAATTTCTAGAACCGAGCGATAAGCTAGAACCTTATTGCCATATTTTTCAAATGTTTTGGCTTGTAAATCAGGACCAAATTCACTTCTATAGCGTTCTAATGTTTCAATATTATTGCAGGTATACTGAATTGCATAATTAATTCCTTCGTCGTCAGATTCCGCATTATGTAATTTCAATATCTTATTTTCTAGAAAGCAACCTGAAGCCATGACCTCTGGAATATGAACAGATTTCATCCATTCAAGCCATTCGCTGGCTAAGGGTTTTTCTACATTACAAGTTACATTGTAAATGATCATATTGCCTTTACTCGAATATGAAAGCTTTCCATAATTAGGTTAGCCAATAATTTTTTGCTTGCAGTTTCTGCTGTTGCTGATGCTTCAGATTCACTTGCAGCTTCAATTTCCATTGTAATGAATTTTCCAACACAAACTTCGTTCACATTGTTTAATCCTATTGATGGCATACTGTGTGTTACCGCTTTACCTTGTGGGTCTAAAAGACCTTTTTTTGGAAGAATTTCGATTTCTGCTAAGAATTTCACGGTGCAAAAATACCTAAAATTCACCGTTTCAATGTAATTTAGCGAAAATTTATGAAACGATTTTCAAATGTTTTTTTAATTGTATTGGGTTTAATAGCCCTACTCATTTTTTTTGGATGGTTTTTTTATCAAAAAACAAACAATTCTGAAGTAAAATTGAATGCAATCGACACGGGCAAAGTTCTAAAAAATGAGGGACTTGTTTTGTCTGATTCAAATTTTATGTTAAAACTAACAGAAAAGCCAAATATGCAAATATTAGGGAAAACATACAAAGCAAAATATGAAGATTTGGCGAAATTGATTTCACAAACTGCTTCGCCTTTAATGAATGATATTGCTCAGAATAAGTTAATTATTACAGGATCAATTATGAGTGTTTACAATGAAATTCCTACGAATAATAAGGAAATGGAAATTTTCATTGGAATTCCTGTCGACAAAGAAATCAAATCTACTGAGTTTTTGTACCGAAATATTGTAGGGGGGAAATTTCACAAAGTAACTGCCAATGTTGAATTGGGAAAAGGTGCTCAAATATGGAATGTGGTTTCATCAAAATTGGAATTGAATGGAAATAAATTCACATTTCCCATCATTGAATATCCTTCAGATTCGCGAAATAGCGAAATGACAACGGCAATTACCCAAGTTAATTTGCTAGTTCCTATAAAATAAAAGAATATGATTGTTCCCTCATATTTAAAAAAAGGTGATACCATAGCAATCATTGCACCCGCAAGATTTATTGAAGTATCTGAGATAAAGGCGTTTCAAGTATGGGCCAACGCAAATGGTTGGAACGTTGTTACCGCCCCAAATTTATTTGGAAAATACCATCAGTTTTCTGGTACCGTTGATCAAAGAGTTTCTGATATTGAATGGGCCTTGCTAAATAAAGACGTAAAAGCAGTTTTTTGCGCAAGAGGAGGCTATGGGTGCACACAATTGATTGAGCACATTCAAAAATTTGATTTTGTTAAAAATCCAAAATGGTGGATTGGCTTTTCAGACATAACTACCCTTCATTTGACACTTCAAAATCAAAAAATCGCATCAATTCATGGTCCTATGGTTATGCAATTCAATCTTGAAAATGAATTCAAAGAATCCAACCAACGGTATTTATTTAATGCATTAACTGGAACCGCTATCAATGTGGGCTTGAGAGACAATGAGATTTTTAACAAATCTAATTTTGAGGGACAATTGGTTGGGGGTAATTTATCGTTGATTTTTGCCCATGCTGGCATAGCCAAAATGAACAATCTGGGCAAGGTGCTTTTTATTGAAGATTTAGATGAGTATTTGTATCACATAGATAGAATGATATGTTCATTAAAATTGGCTGGGGTTTTTGAGGGACTCAAAGCGTTGGTGGTAGGTTCAATGATGCAAATGAATGACAATGCCATTCCTTTTGGAAAGAATGCAAAAGAAATTATTTTAGCGCACTTGGGAAATGAAGGATTTCCTATCATATTTGATTTTCCATCGGGACATGATAAGGAAAATATTGCAATGAAGTTAGGAATGTATTGTACCTTTGAAGGAAATACATTTTCTCAAATTTAATTATTTTGATTTCTAGTAAAACATATATCGCATTAACCAAGTTTGGTATAGTAGGTGGATTGTCTTTTTTTATTGATATTTCTGTATATTATTTTTTAAGTCAGTTTTTGACAACATCCATTGCAAAAAGTATAGGTATTTTGGTTGCAACTTATGTGAATTATCAACTCAATAAATATTGGACTTGGGGCAAAAAAGATAACGACAAAGGAACATTGGTGAAATATTTGGCTTTGTACGCCGCAAGTGGTATTACGAATGTTGGAACCAACGAATTGCTATTGCATTATCTTCCAAATGCCGAATTTTCAATGAATTTGATATTCCCATCAAATGATATCAAACATTTGTTGAGTTTTAAAGTAGATAAAATTGCCGCTGTTTTAGGTGCTACTTTAACGGGAATGGTAATTAACTTTTTAGGACAGAAACTTTGGGTGTTTACAGAAAAAGATAAATAATAACTTTTTCTCTCTTTTCTATCGTTAAATTTGTAACATTGTAAAACAACTGCTTTGGCAGTTTTAATAAATATATATGTCTTGTTCATCATGTGGTACTAAAAGTGGCGGTTGCGCACCCTCGGGGTGTCAGAGCAACGGAACTTGTGGAACAAGCGGCTGTAATGCATTAAACGTCTATGACTGGTTTAAAGACATGGACCTTCCAGATGGTTATAAACCATTTGATATTGTTGAAGTTAGATTCAAAGGCAGTCGCAAAGAGTTCTACAGGAACACTCATAATTTAGATTTATTCACCGGCGATTACGTTGTTTGTGAAGGTAGTTTGGGCTACGATATTGGAACTGTATCTGCAACAGGTGAAATTGTTCGTTTGCAGTTAAAGAAATATCGTGTTCGTGAAGATTCCGAAGAAATAGCTCCAATTCTTCGTGTTGCGAATGAAAAAGAAATGGAGAAATATGAAATTGTTAAGGCAAAAGAGAATGCAACACTTGAAAAAGCACGCACAATTTCTTTTGAATTGAATCTGGCAATGAAAATTTCTGATATCGAATTTCAAGGAGACGGTAGAAAAGTGATATTCTTTTATACAGCTGAATCTCGCGTAGATTTTAGAGAACTTATTAAGCGTTATGCCGATGAGTTTAAAGTGAAAATTGAAATGCGCCACATCAGCTACCGTGAAGAAGCTTCACGTTTGGGTGGAATTGGTGTTTGTGGTAGGGAATTATGTTGCTCTAGTTGGTTAACCGACTACAAGCAAGTAAATACAGGGGCTGCCCGTTCTCAGAATTTAAGTATCAACATGGAAAAATTGGCCGGTCAGTGTGGACGTTTGAAATGTTGTTTGAATTTTGAATTAGACATGTACCTAGAAGCAACTGAAGCTTTTCCAAAAGCGAAAATTGTTAAAATTGATACTGTTACGGGTGTTGCATATGCAAAGAAAACCGATATTTTAAAGCAATTAATTTGGTTCTCTTATGATGATAATCCTACTTGGGTTCCTTTGCCTGTTGCTTTGGTAAATGAATGTATGGAGTCTAATAAAAATGGAATCCAAAGTGCTACATTAACTGATTTAGCACCTGCAAACGAAATTTTAGATAAAATTATTGCAGATGAAAAGGCAAATGGGTTTATTGACAATGCTGAGTTATTAAAAGATAATGAATTTGAAGGATTAAAGAAGTTAGATTTTAAAGGTCCTAAAAATAACAATAACCGCAACAGAAATAACAATAACAACAGGAGAGAAGGGGGAAATGCTCCTCAGAATCGACCAAATAATAACCGACCTGGTTTCAATAACAACAAACCAAATAACAACCGTCCGACATACAATAACAATCCGAATGCAGATGGTTCTGTTGTGAATACACCTAAACCTAATAATCCGAATTCTCAAAATCCGAATCAACCAAATCGGAACCCGAATAAATTCAAGAAACCTTACAATAAAAACAAGGGTCCTAGAAACAATGAAGGTGGCAATAATACTAGCGGTAACACACCACCAAGTGCTCCACCACAGTCATAATTAGATATTATTCATAACAAAAAAGGCACCATCGGCGCCTTTTTTGTTAATATGATAAATACATGCTTTTTTGCTTGTACAGTTCTCTAAATTTAGGATCTTTTAAGTCTTTGATAAACAGTATAGATTCTCCAGTACTTTTCATTTCCGGGCCCAATTCTCTATTTACATTAGGGAATTTGTCAAAGCTAAATACCGGCTGTTTAATTGCCCAACCCGCTGGTCTTTCCGATATTTTGAAATCGGTTACTTTGTTTACTCCCAACATTACTTTCATTGCCATATTTACATACGGAACGTCATATGCCTTGCAAATGAAAGGAACCGTTCTAGAAGCCCTAGGATTTGCTTCAATTACATAAACCTTTTCTTCTTTTATGGCAAATTGAATGTTCAATAAACCAATTACGTTCAAAGATTTTGCAATTTTTTCGGTGTACTCACTCATTTGATTTAGCACAATTTCACTCAAATTAAATGGAGGCAAAACTGCACTACTATCACCACTGTGAATGCCTGCTGGTTCGATGTGCTCCATCATTCCAATAATATGAACATTTTCGCCATCACAAATACAATCAGATTCAGCTTCTTCAGCCCTATCTAAGAAATGGTCAATCAAAACCCTATTACCCGGTAAATCTCCTAAAAGTTTAACAACTGCCTTTTCTAAATCTTCATCGTTGATCACGATAACCATACCCTGTCCACCCAAAACATAACTAGGTCTAACAAGAACGGGGTATCCAACTTTATTGGCAATAACTATAGCTTCTTCAGCATCTAATGCCACCCCATAATTCGGATAAGGTATGTTTAATTCTGCCAATAAATCACTAAAGCGACCTCTATCCTCGGCAATGTCCATGCTGTCGAATGAAGTTCCAATGATCTTGATGCCTCTTTCGTGTAGTTTTTCTGCCAATTTAAGTGCAGTTTGTCCGCCTAATTGAACCACCACACCTTCAGGTTTCTCGTTTTCTATGAGTTCCCACAAATGCTCCCAATAAACTGGTTCAAAGTAAAGTTTGTCGGCCATATCAAAATCTGTACTTACAGTTTCTGGATTACAGTTGATCATAATTGCTTCGTAACCAGATTCTCTGGCTGCTAAAATTCCATGTACGCAACTATAATCGAATTCGATACCTTGACCAATTCTGTTTGGTCCACTTCCCAATACAAAAACTTTCTTCTTGTTCGAGAAAACACTTTCATTTTCAGCTTCAAATGTTGAGTAAAAATAGTTTGTAGGACTTGGAAATTCAGCACTACATGTATCAACCATTTTGTATACTCTTTTTATTCCTAAAGATTTGCGTTTTTCGTAAACTTCATCAGCCGTTGTATTTCCACCCATTAACCAAGCAATTTGCTCATCTGAGTATCCTTTTTCTTTGGCTGATTTTAAAATCAATTGAGGCACGTTGTCGAGGTTATATCTTCTAATTTCAGTATCAGTTTTAACCAAATCTGCAATTTGCTCAAGGAACCATCGGTCAATTTTCGTGATTTTTTGAACCGATGAAATTGGAACTCCCAAAGAAAGTGCATCTTTAATTTGGAAAATTCTATTCCAACTTGCATGTTCTAACCCATCAATTAATTCCTCTAAATTTCTACTTCCTTTGCCATCAGCACCCAATCCGTGCCGTCCAATTTCTAAACTTTGACAAGCTTTTTGAAGTGCTTCTTGGAAGCTACGACCAATGGCCATAACCTCACCAACACTCTTCATTTGAAGCCCTAAGGTTTTATCAGATCCATGGAATTTGTCGAAATTCCAACGTGGAATTTTTACTATTACATAGTCAATGGCTGGTTCAAAAAATGCACTAGTTGTTTTTGTTACCGGATTTTTTAATTCATCCAGGTAATATCCAATGGCTAGTTTCGCTGCAATTTTAGCAATTGGGTAACCTGTTGCTTTTGATGCCAATGCAGAACTTCTACTTACCCTTGGGTTGATTTCAATAGCAATAATGTCTTCGTTCTCAGGATTTACCGAAAATTGAACGTTGCAACCTCCAGCAAATACACCCATTGAACGCATCATTTTGAATGACATGTCGCGCATTTTTTGGAATGCGGTATCACTTAATGTCATGGCTGGTGCAACTGTAATACTATCTCCGGTGTGAATTCCCATTGGGTCAAAATTCTCAATGGTACAAATAATTGCGATATCGTCCTTTGAGTCACGCAACAATTCTAACTCGTATTCTTTCCATCCAAGTACCGCTTTTTCAACCAATACTTCATGAACAGGACTTGCTTCCAATCCTCTTTGTAAGGCGCGATCAAATTCTTCTTTTTTGTGAACGAAACTTCCACCAGTTCCACCCAAAGTATAGCTTGGTCTAATTACCAAGGGAAATCCAATGCGTTGTGCAATTTCTTTTCCTTCTAAATAACTGTTTGCAACTTGGCTAGGAGCTACGCCTATGCCTAATTGAACCATTAACTGACGGAATTTCTCACGATCTTCCATATTGTCAATTGCAGCAATATTCACCCCAATAATACGACAGTTATATTTTTCCCATAAACCAATTTCCTCAGCTTCTTTTGCAAGATTTAATGCCGTTTGACCTCCCATTGTAGGAAGTACAGCATCAATTTTTTGTTCCTGAAGAATTTGTTCAATGCTTTGGATCGTTAATGGCAACAAATAAACGTGGTCTGCGTTTATTTTGTCGGTCATAATGGTTGCAGGATTGCTGTTAATTAAAGAGACAGTTATGCCCTCTTCTCTTAGGCTTCGGGCTGCTTGTGAACCAGCATAATCAAATTCACAGGCTTGGCCAATAATAATTGGACCACTGCCAATTATAAGAACGTGTTGTATAGAGTTGTCTTTTGGCATGTTGCAAAAATTAGGCAAAGTTAGACGTCTCTACCGATATTTTTATCAATGTTGATAAATCTTAATACAAAAACACGAATCCCAAATACTCAAAAAAGAACATGACCCAATAAAGCATATAAAATCTTTTTATTGCTTTTTGATTCTCTGTTTCTAATGTCATACCAGCTATGCAAATAACACCCAAACAAAGTGATTGAAATATCCCAAATATGATTCTCTTACTTGGAATTTGAATTGGGTCTGGACTTAAATTGACTTGAAATAGTGTTGGGTAAAATGCATAGATAATTGATATTAAATATGCTGAAGAAACCATAATCAATCCTAAATTGAGTGTTTTCTTTTTGCTCAACTTTACAGTTAATGTATTTATATTGAATTTCTTATCTCCCTCATAATCTGGGATGTCTTTAAACCAAGCAATGCCAACACTAAATGCAGTAATGATAAAAGTGAGTAATAAAATTTCAGAATTTAATGTAATTGGCAATCCATGCGTGGTAATGAAAAAATGGATAAAGATTCCTAAGTTTACAAGAGGTCCTCTTACTATTGCAATTGCCGTTGCTGCCCAGAAATGGTATTTTTTTAATCGAATCGGTGGAATTGAATACAAACTTCCAATAATGGCAATGCCTGTAATGAGTCCCCCAAAATACAAATTTTGAAAATATGAGAAGAAAAGCGCAATAGACAAACTACTTACAGCGATTTTCTTAGCCGATGCTGTTGATAAATCACCGCTTGCAATGGGCAAATTGGGTTTGTTTATTTTGTCTAATTCTACATCGTAAATTTGATTCAACCCTGTGATGTATAAATTACATCCCAAGCAACTCAAAAGCGTTAAAACTAGTACTCCCCAATTTTGCAAATACCCAATTCCTAGAATTTGGTTTGAAATGATAAATAAGGAAGTAACACTTACAATTGTACCAATGATTGTATGCGGACGGCTAAATTTCCAAAGTATTTTTAAATTTTTCAAAATGAATTGAATTGTTTAACAAATATGCTTCATTTTTGTTGTTATATCATGGATTATCTCTCAAATACATACTTGCTTTATATAGGTTTATCCATTCTTTGTATCGCTATATGCTTGATTTGGGCGAAATTTCTACCAAAGCATCTATTTCATTCTAGGAAAGTATTGCATATTGTTTGCATAGGTATTTTGGCTGTTTCAATTCTTTCATTACAGAAACACAATATATATCAATTTGTTTGGCTTCTGTCTTTCATAGAAATTTTGTTGGTTGTTGCTGTTTTAAAAGGGTTTTTTTATTCTGAGGGACGCAGGAGCTGGGGAATAGTTTATTTCTTGCCCGCTGTAATTTTACTCTTGCTATTATTTCCGAACGACAAATTTTTAGTTTTTCAATCGGTTTTGATATTGGCATTTGCTGATGGATTTTCTGCTCTTTTTGGCAGAATGTTCGAACAATATTTGGAAAAATATAGGTTTGTGAAATTTCAAAAATTCAATTTGATTCATTGGGGAACTGATAAGAAAACAGTTTTTGGTTCTTTTGTTGGATTTGTTTTGGTTTATCTTATTTGTTATCTGCATTTTCCAAACAACAGAGATGGCTTTTTTTTAATCTCTTGTTTTCTAATTTCACTCATTGTAACTGTGACAGAAATACTCGGTAGCAAGGGGAATGATAATTTTTTTATACCAATGGTTTCCTTTGTTTTAATGAAGATTTTTATACAGTTGGATACTATAAGGAATTATTTTGAGCATAGTGAACTGAATATATGGTTTTGTTTGGCATTGTTTTTTACAGCTGCATTTCTTTTTATTCGATTGAAATGGCTCTCAATTTCAGGCTCAGTATTCGCCGGCTTAATTGCTTTTATGTTATTGCTTTCCAATTGGAGTTTGTTTCCAATGATTTCTTTTTTTGTTATAGGAACTCTTGCCGGCAAGTTGAATAAAAATGTTGATTCTGATAAAAAGCACGCGAAACCCAGAGATGCTTTTCAAGTTTTGGCAAATGGTGGAATCACTTTAGGATTGTCTGTTTTGTTTATTTTATATAAGGTCTGGTATTTAGAGGTCCTCATGCTGATTTCTATTTCCGTTGCCTGTGCAGATACATTGAGTAGTGAAATTGGAATGAGATTTGGAAAGAAAACTTATGGAATTTTGAACTTAAAAAGTATGCCAAAAGGTGTTTCTGGAGGAGTTAGTTTAGCTGGATTTTTAGGTGCAATTATTGGTGCAGTTACCATTGGATTATTTAACCAACCTTATTTTTGGATTATCGTAATTTCTGGATTTTTAGGATCAGTATTAGATAGCATACTGGGATTGCTATTTCAAGCGAAGTATAATCGTGATGGCCAAATTACAGATATTGAAAGTGTGGATTTAGCGGGTGGATATCGTTTTATCACCAATGATACGGTGAATATATTGAGTAATGTGATTGTAGTTGGAATTTGTTGGTTTTTCATTTCCAATTTTTAACGTCCAATTGAATAAATAATAAGAACTTTATATTCTTGTGTAATCGGAATAATTTAATCATTCTTTATTTTTTATCTTTTCAAATTTGCATTTGTTTCGAAAGGTAAAAAACCTACACAATATCTTTTAGGTGTAGTGATCTGGTGTAAACTCAGAAAGGATTGTTTACGGATTTTCTTCTCAATTTAGTATATTCAAAATAATTAGGTATGATTATTGCGAAGATGGATGAGTTGAACAAAATGCAAAAAATAGACTGGCAAGTTTTTTATGGCTTTGGGGGAAAAATGGGCTTTGAATGTCTAAAATTCAATACGATGTATAAAATTATTTCGAAAGCAAATAAAGAATTATTACCTTCGTTGTGAATTCATTGTGAATAAATAATAAATAAACTATAAATAAATTTAATATCAGAATATGAAATTAATGAATAAAGTAAGTCAATTTTTGAAATTGGCGCAAACGATGAAAGGGGCTTGGCTGTTGCTCTTCCTCTTAGGATTGCAGAGCTTCGCATGGGGACAGGCTGCTTTTACTCTATCCGCTACAAATCCTTCTTGTTCGCCAAGTGTAAGCGGTTCAATTCAAATTAGTGTTACATCTGGTACTCCAAATTATACTTATAACTTATATTTGGGTACTGGTACCACAACATTAATTATTTCAAGTGGAAGTATATTAAATAATACTTATACTTTTACTGGTTTGAATGCAGCAGATTATACTGTTGAAGTAATTGATAATACCGGTACAACAGTAAAAAATATTTCTATTGTAAGTCTATCGAGCGTTATTGGTTCTGGAAATAAGACAGACGTAAAATGTAAGAGTGGAAGTGATGGAACAGCTAGAATAATTGCAAGTGGTGGAACAACACCATATACATATTTATGGAACAATTCTGCAACTACACAAAGTATTTCAGGACTAACTTCAAATAGTTACTCTTGCACTGTTACAGACAAAGTAGGTTGTACAACATCATCAACTATTTTTATCTCTGAACCAGCAACTTCAATATCAGAAATTTTATCAACCACCAATATTACTTGTAATACATTAACAGATGGTAAAGCAAGCTTAACAGCTTCTGGTGGTACAGGTACGTTAACATATTCATGGGCGGGTACAGGTTCAGTTAGCTCATTTACATCAACATCTGCAAGTTTAACAGGATTGGCAGCGGGTACCTACAATTACGTAGTAACAGATGCAAATTCTTGCACAAAATCTGGAAGTGCCACAATTGTTGAGCCAACAGCAATATCAATTTCTTCATCGAAAACCGATGTATCATGTAAAGGTGGAAGCACGGGTGCAATTTCATTAACAGTAAGCGGTGGAACCGTGGGTTCTGGTTATTCATATTCATGGACAGGCCCATCATTCACAGCAACAACCAAAGATATTTCGACTTTAAAAGCGGGCAGTTATTCAGTAACCATAACAGATGCCAATAGTTGTAATAAATCAGCAACAATCGTAATTTCTGAACCAGCAGCAGTTTTAGACGCAACCGCTTCAACTACCAATACAAAATGTAATGGCTCTGCCGATGGTTCTATTAATTTAACCCCATCAGGTGGAACTTCTGGATATACATATTTATGGAGTAACTCATCAACAAGTCAAAACCTGACGAATATTGCTGCGGGAACATATTCTGTAACAATAACAGATTCTAAAGGATGTAAAGCTACTAAATCTTATACAATCACTGAACCAACAGCATTGAGTGTTATTTTATCAACTACCAATATAACTTGTAATGGTTTAAAAAATGGTAAAACTGGTTTAGCGGTTTCAGGTGGAACATCAGGATACTCGTATGCTTGGACAGGCACTGGAAGTGTTTCATGGAGAACAGGATCGAAAGATACCATGATAAATTTGCCAGCTGGTACCTACAATTATGTAGTAACAGATGCAAATAGTTGTACAAAATCAGGAAGTGCAACCATTCAGAACCCAGATACAATAGCAATTTCAAATGTGAATACCAATGTTTCTTGTAACGGTGGTAATAACGGGGATATTAAACTGACACTTTTAGGTGGAAGTCCAATTGGATCCCCAATCTATAACTATTCATGGACAGGACCAGGAACTTATTCAGCTTCAAGCAAGAATATTTCAGGCTTGGTTGCTGGTACTTACGTTGTAACCGTTTCAGATAATAACTCTTGTACTAAAAATAAAACAATTAAAATTACTGAACCATCTGCCATTTGGATAAAAGATTCTACCATTCAAGTGTCTTGTAATGGATTAAAAGATGGTAAAATCTTCTTGAAAGATTCAGGTGGTACGGGAGCTCATACATATTCATGGGTAGGTCCGGGTATTTTTACTTCAACCAGTAAAAATATTTCTGGTTTAGGTGCTGGAGATTATACAGTTACTGTCAAAGATAATTTAAACTGTACCAAAACGTTAAAAGTAACGGTTACCGAGCCCAACAAAATAGCGCTGTCAGCTGTTGCAACCAATTTAAAATGTAATGCCGATAAGTCTGGCGACATTGTTTTAACTATTTCAGGGGGTACGCTTTCATACAACTATGATTGGAAAGGACCTGGTACCTACAAAAATACAGTAGATAAAGATCTTACTGGAATTGGAGCTGGTAGTTATAAATTGATTTTAACTGATAACAATGGCTGCTCAGATTCAATTACCAAAGTAGTCACTGAACCAACCAAAATGAAGTTAACTTATGACACATCAAATGTACTTTGTAATGGTAACAATGAAGGATCTATTGATATAACAGTTTCTGGTGGAACAGTTTCTGGTTCTTATGTGTACAATTGGGACGGTCCAAGCGGATTCAATAAATCAACAGAGGATATTACCAAATTAAAAGCAGGGGAATATACTTACACTGTTCTAGACGACAATAACTGTCAATTGTTGGATACAATCACAATTTTCGAACCTGCAAAATTGCAATTGAATATTGCAACAGTTGCAGTATGTAATGGTGATGGAACTTTAACTTTTAATGCTTATGGTGGTGTAAAGCCATACTTGTATTTTGTAGATGGGAATTCAGCAGCAAGTCCGGTTAATAATTTGCCAGATAAAATTTATACAGTTTTAACACAAGATTCAAACAACTGTTTAGATTCTGTAAAAGTGAATTTAAAGCATGTTGATGGAATATTGCCAACGGTGAATGTAAATAATATTACAAAATATTTAGATAATGCAGGAAGCGTAACTATCAAAACATCAGATATTGACAATTCATCATTTGATAACTGTGGCGTGGATACGATGTATTTGAATAAATATACCTTTAATTGTTCAGATATTGGAATTGATACGGTAATTTTATCTGTTGTTGATGTGAATGGAAATATCAAAACGAAAAAAGCATTAGTAACAGTTTTGGATACAATTTCTCCAGTTTTAACTGTTCAAAATACAATTATTTCAATTGATACTTCTTCGAATGCTTATTTGAAACAATCTATGGTTGTATTAACCAGCGCTGATAATTGTTCTGTTGATACGATTATATTAAGCAAAAATGTATTTACCCTTTCAGATGTGGGTGTGAATTCAGTTTTAATTACAATAACTGACAAATCAGGTAATACAGTTAAAAAATCAGTAAATGTTACCGTAATAATTGGCGACAATGATAAAGACAGTATACCAGATTATTTAGAGAAAAATTTAGATACGGATAAAGATGGTATCATGGATTATGCCGATGTTGATTCTGATAATGATGGTATCTTAGATATTGTTGAAAATGAGGGATTAAAAACATTGGTAGACTTTGATGGTGATACACGCTCTAATTATGTTGATTTAGATGCCGATAATGATGGAATCAATGATGTAATTGAAGCCGATGTTACAGATGCTAACAATGACGGAATTAAAGATGATTTGACATATTTTGTTTCTACTCCGAATAACCAAGATGGAACAGGTAAAGCAGATTATTTAGATTTAGATGCCGATGATGATGGTATGTTTGACGCTTATGAGAGCAAACAAAAATATACAGATTTAAACAATGATGGTATTATTGATGGTCTAGATTTAGACGGTGATGGAATTGTTGATTTTGCTGATAGTTCGAAAACTTGGGGTGACGCATTTGATGTTAAGCCTGTAGATAGCGATTCGGATTTAATAGGTGACTGGAGAGATATAGATTCTGACGGAGATAAAATTCCTGATTCAATTGAATTAATGGCCGATACTGATGGTGATGGTATTTCAAACTACTTAGATTTAGATTCTGATGGTGATAAAATTCCTGATGCTGTTGAAGCGGGTGCAACTCCTGGAACACCAGTAGATACCGACGCAGATGGTAAACCAAATTATATAGATCTGGATTCTGATGGTGATAAAATTCCTGATTCTCTTGAAGCTGGTTCAACTCCAAATACACCAGTTGACACAGATGCAGACGGTAAAGCAGATTACATTGATTTAGATTCTGATGGTGATACAATTCCAGACGCGGTTGAAGCTGGTTCAAACGGAAATTCTCCAACCGATACTGATGGAGATGGTATTTATGACTTCCGTGAAGTTGATTCAGATGGAGATGGAATTAATGATTCAATTGAAGCAGGTTCTAATCCAACTAGCCCTGTAGATACTGATGGTGATGGTACCCCAGATTATCAAGATTTAGATTCTGATGGTGATACAATTCCAGATAAAGTTGAAGGAAATACCGATACCGATGGTGATGGTAAAGCAAATTATATTGATACCGATTCAGATAATGATGAGTTATTGGATATAAACGAATTAGATCCTAATTATAAAATAGCAGAAGTAACAATTCCCGAAGGATTCTCGCCAAATGGTGATGCTGAAAATGATGTTCTATACATCAAAGGATTGAAAGTATTCCCTGCAGCAGAGATCACTGTATTCAATAGAAATGGTCAGATAGTTTTCGAATCAGGTCGAGGATACAAAAACAATTGGGATGGCACAAATAAAGGTTCAAACCCAAGTTTTGGAACTTCACAATTGCCAGAAGGAATTTATTTCTTTGTATTCAAATTTAATGGTCAAAACCGCCAACCAATCTCAGGTAACATTTATATTAAACCTTAATAATTAAAAAGAAAATGAAAAAAATGATAAAATATACTTTCTTGTTGAGCCTTGGCATGTTATTGTTCTCAAACAATAAGCTTAATGCACAGCAAGAACAAATGTATTCGCATTATGATTATAATTCATTTGCATTGAATCCTGCTTATGCCGGTTCAAAACGTACATTGGTAGCAAATTCTTTGGTTAGAAAGCAATGGGTGAATTTTCCTGGTGCACCAACTTATTATAATTTTGGTGTTCATTCACCTTTGATAGGTGATTTTGCAGGTGGATTAAATATTCAATCTGGTACCATTGGTAAATTTGCAGTTGCGAGTCCAATTTCTGAAACTCAAATCGCCGCTTCTATTGCCTACAATAAGCAAATCTCTAAAGATTTACGATTGGCCGTTGGTTTAAGAGGGGGTTTGTATAACTATAACTTTAGTTTATCTAAACTTCAGGGCACTGGAAGCGACATTGCTTTTAAAAACAACGATTATAATTTTAATGCGCCAATGATTGGTTTTGGTGCTTACTTATATTCTGAGAAGTTCTTTGTTGGACTATCTGCGCCGAGAATGGTTTTTGTCCCTCAAAATGCTGTAAATAATATCAATATAGAATACGCTGCTAAAACACAATTTAATCTTTCTGCAGGTGTGGTTTTAGATGTAAATGATGACGTTAAATTGAAACCAACTACCCAAATTAAAGCGGGTTATGGAATTCCTGTTCAAGTTGATGTTAATTTACACGCCATTTATAAAGATAATTATTCAATAGGTGCTTTCTATAGAACCGAAGGGGATATTGGAATAATGGCAACTGCTGCTGTAAGTCCTTCGTTTACTTTGGTTTATTCATACGATAGTAAATTGAAGCCTTTAAATACTTACATTCAAGGTTCCCATGAATTTGGATTGCAATACATGATTCCATATGTTGCCAACAGTAGAGTAAGAGTTCCTAGATATTTCTAATATTTTAAAAATAAGATTCATGAAAATTATAAATAATAATCTAAAAAGATTTGTTTTAGTACTTGTTGGATTGATTTCGTTTTCTGCGGTTAACGCGCAACAAAAGGAAGTTAAAAAACTAGATCAGCAGCGCTATCATCAAATAATTAAGGAAAATAACAATAAAACTACGTCGAAGAAAAATGATTATTTGGCTCAACGTGCTTTGGCATTTTCTTTTGCACAGTCTGAACTTACCGATAAAGCATTTGATGCCTATGCAGAATTGTTAGATAAATATCCAGCCCAAGTTGATGCTGTTGATAAATTGAATTATGCCCTGGTGGCGCGTAAAATGGAATTGTACGGTTTGTCTGATAGTTTGATATTATTAGTGAAAGCAACTCCTGAATTTAAAGATAAACCACTTTTTGATGATTTAACCGCTGATTTTTACGCTGAAAATAAAGACAAACGAAGCGACTATTGGGCTGATTATGATTTTAACTCAAAGTACACCTTTAAACCATTTCCCAATGCAAAAGCATTAGGTGAATACGGTGTTGTTTCAGATAATAATGGAAATTGTTATTATACTTCTCATACTGAAAAAGGTTTAAGAAAAGTATTATCTGCTTGGTTTGAACAACCTTATTACAATATTTTTAAGGCTAAATTTTCAGATAGCAGCATCACTCAACCTACTGAACTAAGCATCAATGCTAAAAACTTAAATCAACACGTTAGCTTTTACGATGCAAAAAATCGATTGATTTACATCACGAGAAATGCGAAAAAAGCAAACGCTAAAAATGAAAAAGTTTTACAAATATTTGCAATTCAGCAAAATCTATTTACAAAAAAATGGAAAGAAATTCCATTTCAATTTAACAATTTAGAATTTTCAGTAGCCGATTTGGTAATTTCTCCAGATGGTTCTAAAGTGATTTTTGTTTCTGATATGCCAGGTGGTTTTGGTAAATCTGATTTGTATGAAGCCTCAATTTTGCAAAACGACCAAAATGGCTTGAAACTTGGTGAAATTAAAAATTTAGGACCTAAAATCAATACTGCATTAAGAGATAACTTTCCAAGATTTTCAGATTCAGGTGATTTGTACTTTTCTTCGGAGGGACATTTGGGTTTTGGTGGTTTAGATGTGTTTGCAATTGATAATGCTACAGGCGCTGCCGTAAATTTAGGTAAACCGGTAAACTCTAATTTGGACGATTTTGCTGCCAGTTTCCATGAAAATTGGGGTACTATGTCTTCAAATAGATCTTCGAATGGTGCTTTGGCAACCGGATTTAACGACAATTTGTATTTCTTTAGATGGATTCAAGAAAATGATTCTAATGCAACTCCTACATCAAATGATGTTGTTGTTAAAATAATTGATAAGGATACAAAGAAGCCAGTTGCAAATGCAAAGATTGCTTTGGATAATTTAGACGATAATGAAAAGTCGATTCAAGCTACTACCGACAATGAAGGAAATTATACGTTTGAAGGAATTTCAAAGGATGTAAAAATACAAGTTGCGTCTCATCCTTGTGGATATAGATATGCTGTTTCAGAAAAATATTCTTTAACAAATAAGGGTCAGAAATTAGTGACCTTGGTGGTTGAAAAGTATAAAATTGGTGACGATTTGGGAACCCTATTTGATGTTAAACCAATTTATTACGGTTCTAACCTTTTTGCATTGAATGCAGATAGCAAAAAAGAACTTGACCGTGTTGCTATAGTTCTGCAAGACAATACCGGACTTAAAATTCAACTTGGTTCTCACACAGACTCAAAAGGCAGTGATGCATTAAATTTAGAATTGTCGAGGAAACGCGCAAAAGAGGTTTATGAATATTTAGTTTCTAGAGGTATTTCTAAAAAGCGCATGAGTTTTGAGGGATATGGTGAAACCAAAATTAAAAATCGTTGTAAAAATGGTGTAAACTGTAGAGATGAAGAACACAAAGTAAATAGAAGAACAGAATATTTGGTTAGTGGCATCATTCCTTGTGGTCAAATACAAGTTGAAGAAGATCCAACAATTCCTGTTGTTGATACTGCAACTGTTTCAAATGAAATAGCTGACAATACAGAAGTTAAACCTAACAATAAACCTAAAAAACAAAACCATGTAGATGTATCAGAAGATCTATCGGCGGGCCCAATTAAATGTGGTGATGCTGATGGTGATGGTATTCCTGATTATTTAGATAAAGATTCTGATAATGACGGTATTCCTGATGCTGCTGAAGGCAAAGGTGATCCTGACCATGATAATTTACCAAACTTTATTGATAAAGATTCGGATAACGATGGAATTCCAGATGCAGTAGAAAAATCTGTGGATTTTGATAAAGATGGCAAAATTAACTTGGTTGATTTAGATTCAGATAACGATGGTATCCTAGATGAAAATGAAGGTTCAGATGACGCTGACGGTGATGGCAAAGGTAATTTTGTTGATTTTGATTCAGATGGTGATGGAATCACAGATAAGGTTGAAAAAGATAATGATTTTGACAATGATGGAACTCCTAACTTTCTAGATTTGGATTCAGATAATGATGGAATCACAGATAGAGAAGAGGGAAATAAAGATACCGATCATGATGCTAAACCAAACTTTATTGATTTAGATTCTGACAACGATGACATTCCAGACAATGTTGAAGGTAAAAAAGATTCCGATAACGACGGTAAACCTGATTACGTAGATACCGATAGCGATGAAGATGGAATTCTAGATAAAATTGAAGCTCCTGTTTGTTTGAGCAACAATAAGCAAAAATCTAAATATGAAAGTCCAGCTTATAAGCCTTCTGTGAAGGTTAAAAAAGTAGAAACATCAAATGAAGAATCTGCAGTAATCGATAATAAAGAGCCTAATGCCGATTTATCAGTTTATTCTGCTGTAGAATATCGTGTGCAGTTTTTAATGTCTAAAAACAGGGTTAGTTTGCAATCATTAGAAGAAAAAGGAATTTCTAATGCATTTGAATACAGAGATGGTGGATATTATAAATATGCAACTGGATCTGGTAACACAACTGAGGAAGAAGCACAAAGTCAAAAGATGAAAATTCGTGGCTTAGGTTATCCCGATGCATTCGTAGTGAAATTTCAAAACGGAAGACGAATTAAATAATATTCAATTATATAAAAAAAAGGGGCGAAAGCCCCTTTTTTGTGTCTATGAAAATAAAAAATTTCTTCCTGCAAAATCAACATTGGTTCTTGCCTTTCTTATTTTTAATTGTTGTAGTTTTTGCCACATTAAGAAATTATTTTTTACCTACATCAACAATTGAGGGTGTTCAATGTGGCGTTACCCAATACAATAATTATATAATTTTTAAAAACTCATCTTTTCACTTATTAGGGCAATTGAATTTGTATACCCAATATTCCAAAGAACAGTATGACTTATTTAAATATACGCCTTCTTTTGCTTTAATTTTTGGGTTATTTGCAGTGTTGCCTAATGCCATAGGTTTGTTCATTTGGAATTTATTGAATGTTGGGTTGCCAATTTTGGGCTTTTCTCAAATAATGGGTTTAAATAAAAAAACGAAACCTTTTTTCCTATTGTTGTTAATACCCGAAATGTTTACCTCCGTGCTCAATAGCCAAAGCAATGGCTTAATATTGGGACTAATGTTGTTAGGTTTGGCAGCAATTCAAAGAGAAAATACGTTGAAAGCAGTTGTATGCATTTGTATTACAGCATTTATAAAGCTTTTTGGAATAGCCCTATTCGCAGTATTCTTGTTATATCCAAATCAATTAAAAAAGGCAATTTTATTGTCTTTCGTTATTGCTCTGATTTTGTTTGGACTTCCTTTAATTGTTACACCTTTTGAAACATTAATTCTGCAGTATAAAAATTATTTTGATTTGCTAAAAAATGATGGAAATACCTTTGTAAAGTATTCAGTTATGGCATGGTTAAATACTTGGTTTCAAGTGGATATTAATAAGAATATTGTATTAATTGTTGGATTAATCATTCAAATTATTCCGCTGTTTTTCAAAAGTGACTTTTTGAAAAAGAACAGAATTCTTTATGGTTTTTCTTGGATGATTTGGGTTGTGATTTTTAACCATATGGCTGAATCCGCTACTTTTATTATTGCCGTTGGAGCCATTATGGCTTATTTGGCACAAAAAGACAAAATCTCAATCATTCAGTTAATTGCATTGTTTTTTCTCTTCTTCTTAACAGAATTAGGCCCTTCAGATATTTATCCTAAGTTCATGCGAATTTGGATTGTTGATACTGCACAATTGAAAGTCTTTCCTTGTATCGTTTTTTGGATTCTTACCCTGTTTGAAATGATAAAATTTAATTTTCCAAATCAAATACCATCAATCTCTTATAACCACAAAATTTAATGGGTTGGCAAGTATTAAAAAAAGTTAAAGGTACAATGTTATAAATGAGTAAAACAAAAAACCCCTAGGTATTTCCTAGGGGTTTATATGTTGAATCAAATATTTAATTATCTAGGTCTACGATCGTTTCTGTTGCGATCATTCCCACGGTCACGATCGTTTCTTTCAGGACGTTCCCTTGGTTCTCTTTCAACATATCCTTCAGGCTTTTCTAAAAGCGCTTTTCTGCTCAATCTGTATTTTCCAGTTTTCTTGTCAACTTCTACAAGTTTAACTTCAAGCACTTGTCCTTCAGTAAATACACCTTCCATTGTAGGGATTTTCTCCCATGCAATTTCGCTAATGTGTAACAAACCATCTTTGTTTGGCATAAATTCAACGAATGCACCGAATTCAGTGATTGTTTTTACTTTACCTGTATAAGTTCCTCCAACTTCTGGAATAGCAACAATGCCTTTTACAGCTTCAATTGCTTTAGTTATTCCTTCGCCATCACTACTCAAAATTTCAACAAAACCTTTACCATCTCTCTCTTCAATAGAAATTGTAGTTCCAGTTCTAGCTTGTAATTCTTGAATGATTTTTCCACCTGGGCCAATAACTGCACCGATAAATTCTTTATCAATTACAATAACTTCAACTCTTGGAGTATGTGGTTTCAATTCAGATGCTGGAGCTGAAATGGTTTTTTCCATTTCACCTAAAATATGTAAACGGCCATCTTTTGCTTGTTTCAACGCTTGAGAAACCATATCCCATTTTAAACCGTTGATTTTGATATCCATTTGACATGCAGTGATACCATCTTTGGTTCCTACTACTTTGAAATCCATATCACCCAAATGATCTTCATCACCTAAGATGTCGGTTAAAACTTGATATCTACCAGTTTCATCAGTAATCAATCCCATTGCAATTCCGCTTACAGGTTTGTTTAATTTAATACCTGAATCCATCAAAGCCATAGAACCCGCACAAACTGTAGCCATACTTGAAGAACCATTAGATTCTAAAATATCGCTTACAATACGAATTACATAAGGAACATCTGAAGGAATCATAGTTCTCAAACCTCTTAATGCCAAATTACCGTGACCAATTTCACGACGTCCTGGACCTCTGTTAGGGCGAACTTCACCTGTTGAGAAACCTGGGAAATTATAGTGCAGCATCAAGCGGCTGTTGCCATGAAAAAATGGTGCATCTAACAATTGTTCGTCTAATTTACCTCCCAATGTTACAGAAGTAAGAGATTGAGTTTCACCACGCGTAAATACGGCAGAACCGTGAGCAGCTGGTAAATAATCTACCTCAGTGTAAATAGGTCTAACTTGAACAGTTGATCGTCCATCCAAACGACGACCAGAATCTAAGATCATGGCTCTCATTTGGTTGTATTCAGCTTCGTGGAAATATTTCTTAGACAAACGAACCATTCTAGATTCTGACTCATGTCCCTCAAATTGTTTTACATATTCAGAAATAATTGCTTTGAAAGATTCGCTTCTTTCATGTTTAGGTTTGCCACTTTCAGCAACTGCACGAATTTCAGCAGAAGTTTCAGCGATAACTTTCGCACGCAATTCTTCATCATTGTCTTCGTGATTGAACTCACGAGTTGGTTTGCGACCGCCCATTTGCTCAAGGAATGCCAATTGTTCAGCACATTGCTTTTTAACCGCATCATGTCCAAATTTCAACGCTTCCAAGAATTCATCTTCAGACAATTCTTTCATTTCACCTTCAACCATGTTTAGGTCATCAGCTGTACCACCAACCAAAAGATCTAAATCAGAGTTTACCAATTCAGACTTGCTTGGGTTAATGACCAATTTACCGTCAATACGTCCTACGCGAACTTCTGAAATTGGTCCTAAGAAAGGAATATCAGAAAGCATCAAAGCCATTGAAGCTGCTAATCCTACATAAGTATCAGGAATGATATCTTCATCTGAAGATATCAATTGCAACATTACTTGGGTATCGGCGTGATAAGTATCAGGAAACAACGGACGCAAGCAACGGTCTACCAAACGAGAAATCAAAATTTCATAGTCAGACAAACGCGCTTCACGGCGCAAAAAGCTTCCTGGGATTCTTCCCACGGCAGCAAATTTTTCTTGATAATCAACACTTAAAGGAAGGAAATCAATTCCTTCTTTGGCATCATAACCACTTACTACAGTTGCAAGGATCATCGTTTTTCCAACCTTTAATACACAACTACCGTGTGCTTGACGGGCAAGTTTTCCAGTTTCAATTTCAATGATACGGCCATCTCCGGTATCAAAAGTTCTTTTTTGTATGTTCATTTTAATAATAATTTTTTAAATAAAAAGCCCCGATTCGCTTTGGCGAACGGGGCTTTTCTATCATAAGGGAGAATTTGAGATTACTTACGCAATCCTAATTCTTTAATTAGAGCACGATATTTAAAAATATCTTTCTTCGCCAAGTAGTTCAACAAACTACGACGTTTTCCTACAAGTTTAATCAATGACAATTCAGCGCTCGTGTCTTTCTTTGCAGTTTTCAAGTGACCACTGATGAAATTGATTCTTTCTGTAAACATTGCAACTTGCGCTTCTGTACTACCTGTGTTGGTAGATGTTCCACCAAACTGAGTAAATATTTCTTTTTTTCTTTCTGTTGTTAAATGCATAATTCTAACAATTGGGCTGCAAATATACAAAATAATTGATCATTGTGGAAATGTTTGTGAAAAAAATTGAAGAATATTTCATGTTTCACCCCGAAATATCATTTCTTTCTCATTTTTGACCTTTCTCCTTCACTATATTGGTTAACTTTGCAACAGAATTACCCACTGCAGTGAAAGAACTTTTATCCCTCAACAAATATATTAAAAAATACAAATTCCTCATTTTAATGGGTATATTTTGTGTTATCCTTTCCAATTTCTTTGCCATTTATGTGCCTGTTTTTGTTCGACAAGGCTTGGATGATGCCTATTTTAATTCTCAGCTTTTTGGATATTCCCAAAGCAATATTCTTTATAAAATAATCATGTTTAATGCCTTAGGATTTGGAATTGCCATTGTTATGGCTTCCGTTTTGAAAGGCGTCTTTATGTTTTTCATGAGACAAACATTAGTCGTAGCTTCTCGTGAAATTGAATATGACCAAAAAAATGAACTGTTTTTGAAATATGAAAAGCTCGGCGAAGATTTCTACCGCGAAAATTATACCGGTGATTTAATGTCGCGCATTACCGAAGATATTTCAAATGTGAGAATGTACATTGGTCCTGCTATCATGTATTTTGCAAATGTATTGTTCTCATTTATCATGATTATCACCCAAATGATTATGGTTAATAAACACTTGGCATTTTGGGTCATTGTTCCCTTACCAATACTTTCTATTTCAATTTATTATGTGAGCCAAAGAATTAATTTGGGTAATAAAAAAATTCAAGAGCAACTCTCTGTAATTACAACCCATGCTCAAGAAACGTTTTCGGGAATTAGAATTTTAAAATCTTTTGGTGCTGAAAAATATTTTTCAAAGGACTTTAATGATCAAGGTGTAGAATTTCAAAATAGAAATTTAAAATTGGCCATGGTTAATTCTTTGTTTTTTCCGCTAATGATGCTGCTTGTAGGTCTTTCAACCATCATTGTTTTATATGTTGGGGGAAGGGAAGTTGAAAAGGGTATTTTTACCCCTGGAAATTTGGCTGAATTTGTTATTTATTTGAATATGCTTATTTGGCCAGTGGCCAGTTTGGGATGGACAACTGCTTTGGTGCAAAAGGCAAGTGCAAGTCAAAAGCGAATCAATGACTTTTTAAACAGGGAAGAAGTTGATTTACAATCGAACGACGAGGAATTATCATTATCAAAACAAATTGAATTTAAGCAGGTTTCGCATAGGTACAGTGATAAAAATGAAAATGCGCTTAGTGATATTTCCTTTAAACTATCAAAAGGCGAAATAATTGGGTTTACTGGTAAAACTGGTTCTGGTAAAAGCACATTATTGCAATTGCTTACAAAACAAATTCAAGTTCAATCTGGGCTAATTAATATTGATGATCAATCTATTGCAAATTTGCATTTGAATGCCTACCGAAAAATGATTGCCTATGTTCCTCAGGATGTATTTTTATTTAGTGATACCATAGAAGCAAACATTGCCTTTGGAGTAAGTGAATATTCTCAGGAGCATTTAGATGAAATTATCAGAATTACATGCCTTGATAAAGATATTGCTCTGTTTGAGCATGGAAAAAATACAATTTTAGGCGAAAGAGGTGTTTCACTTTCTGGTGGCCAAAAACAACGTGTTTCTTTGGCTAGAGCCTTAATGAAGAATTCTGATATTTTATTATTGGATGACTGTCTCAGCGCAGTTGATGCGGAAACTGAGTCAAGAATTATTTATAATTTGAAGGAATTTTTTAATAATAAAACGGTAATTATTACAAGCCATAGGGTGGCGCCATTGCAACATGCTGATGTTATTTTTATTCTAGAAAAAGGTAATATAATTGAGTCTGGCAACCATGAATTTCTGATTTCTTTTGGGGGATATTACCAATGGTTATTTGAAAATCAAACATCATAAATCAATATATAGCAATAGAATAAGCGCATTTTGTTACAAAACACTGATTAGTAAGTGTCAAATTAACAACACATCAAATTTGTTTAGTTAACAAATTATAACAAAAAATCAATGATTTAATATTGTAAAAGTCAATAAATTTCGTTTATTTGCTTTATTAACTTTTAAACCAAATACAAATGCCTATGCAGGAAGACAGTTACAAAGACCAATCGCAGGAAGAGATTTTTTCTAAACGCATTAGGGCCGGCAAAAGAACCTATTTTTTTGATGTAAAAGCTACCAGAAATGTTGATTATTATATCACCATTACCGAAAGCAAACGCAGCAGATTTGACGATGGTTCTTTCGTAAAAACTAAAATTCATCTTTACAAAGAAGATTTTAACAAATTCGCCGATGCTTTAAATGAAACTATTGGACATGTTAAATCGAATTTGCTCCCGGAATATAATTTCGATGAGTACCAACGAGATGACAACCAAGGTAGCGAAGATTAATTTGAATTTTGTGAGGAAGAAGGCGGTAACACCGCCTTTTTTTATTTCCTTTTTATTTCAATTTTATAATTGTTTCCGCTCGTAATTATCCTTTCTGAAATATTGTATTTTTTGCTATTCAAAAAGCTATCAATTACAAAAATTTCGTTTTTTCTACTCAGCTCTCCTTTAATACAAACAATTGAATTAGAAGAATCTGAAACAAAAAGGTTCAAGCTATTTTTTCTACTTGTGTAAATATCTTTTAAAGCCAATTGCTTTTCCATATGGTCGTATATTTTTCTAGATGCAAAATCTTTGAAATTTTCAATATCATTGTAGTACAAATAACTAAATGCACCGTAGTATGGTTGTATTAACGTTTTTTTAGGCATTGAATCTCGATTGTTTAGTTTTGAATATTCTTTGAAAATGTTTCTGCTTTCTTTTATCTTAATTCCAAGGCACATAATCAATACAATAACCAATGGTATAAATTTAAATGTTTTTGATTTTTTTGTTAAATATTCAGTAATTTTAACAACCACTATGCCCATACCAACAAATAAGGCGGGGGCGACAAAACTTACATACCTTTCAATGAACATGGGTACCGTTAATTTGTGGGGAAGCGAAAATAAAAACATCATTAAAAATGGAATCCAAAACCATATTGAAATAAAATCTTCATTTGAGTTTTTTTGTTTAATGGATGTATATGTGAAATAACAAAATCCTGAGAAAAACAAGATGGTAGCAATTGGGTTGTTACAAAACTGCCAAAGAACAAAATAGATGGAATCTAATTTTGCAGGTTCAACCCAGGTTCCCTGATTTTCAGTGGCAGAAAATCGTTGAATCAGTATACCCAAATAGGGAGAAAAAATTATAATGATGAATATGCATCCAATGATTAATTTTTTAATTGGCAACGATTTGAATTTAAACAAAACGTAAATTATTTGAACAATAAATATCCAAATTGTAAAGAAATGGGTATACCATCCAAATGCGGTACTTAGAATCCATATTGATTGCCAATAATTCGTGGATTTGGTTTGAATATTTCTTAAAAACGAATATGAATTTATAGCAACCAACATTATCATCAATGAATATGCGCGGGTTTCAATTTGTAAGGTTGAAATGAATAAAGACAATGTAAATAATAAACTTGCCAATAATCCACTTCTTTCATTGTTGTCTGAAATGAGTTTGGCGGTGAAATAAATAAATACGGTACTTACGATTGAAAAAATGATTGAAGGAATTCGTACTACGTTTTCATTAATTCCAAAAAATTTTATCCAATAATGTAAAATTGTTTCAAATAAGGGCGGATTATTTCCTGTTGATAGTTCTTGAAATATATCAATTACATCCAATTGAGCGTGGTAAATTGAAAATACTTCATCGTTGCTTAAATCGGTAATTCCACCAATTAATAATTTTGAAACAACACCAAGTAAGAGAATTGTAAAAAATAAAATGTTATTATATTTTCCTAATGGCCGTTGCTTCATGATAAATGGGCAACCATTTTAAGTTGCTAATTCCATGCGAATATAAACCACTAAATTTGATAGACATTCATGGTTAAATTCAATTATTTCATTATTTATTTCAATTCAATACAATGGAATGCAAATTATGGCACTTATTTTTGTGATATGATTAAAAAGGTATCTATTTACGGATTGGCGTTTGGGTCGCTGAGTGCATCAATGTTGCTAATTATGTATTTAAATAAATTATATTTAAAACATACTTTGGTAAGTGCACTTCCCGTAATTGGAAATTTGGTGATTTTTGGGGTTGGGGTTTATTTTTTGATTAAGAGTTTGATGAACGAAAAAACAGAGAAGCCAATTACACTTGGTAAAGCTTTGTTTGCGAGTTTATTAATGGGTTTATTAACGGCAATGATCAATATTGCTGCTTATCAGCATATTGTAAAAAATGAAAAGGTAATTTTTGGAGAATATAAAAACATGCAAATGCAAAGTATTCCAGTAAGAGTGAAAGCCCAATTTCCTGAAATTTCAGATTTAGAACAACAAAAGAAAATAACCGTATATCAAAAGAACTTTGAAGATAACCTTTCCATAGAATCATTCTCGATGGTTGAAATTCAAATGTTTTTCTCTGTCGCCTTGGTTGTTACCTTATTGGTCTATATTGCAAATCAAAAAAAGCAATGAAAAATATATTTGGTAAAATTTGGCTTGTTTGGTATGGAATATGGTTCGTTGGACTATTCTTACTTTGTTATCCTTTTTTATATCTTTTACTGCTAAATCAAAAAACCTATAAATTCGCCGATAAATTGCGTAAAATTTGGGGCAAGGCTTCGAGTTTTATGGGATTAATGATCCCTCAAATCCATTACGAACAAAAATTGGACGTTAAAAAGCAATATGTGATTTGCCCCAATCACACGTCATACATCGATATTGTAACTACGGGTGGGTTTTTGCCAACCTTTAATTTTTTCATGGCAAAAATGGAGTTAAACAAACTTCCATTGTTCAATATTTGGTTTAAAACCATTGACGTTCCTGTTCAAAGAGAAAGCTTGAGAAGTGCACATGGTGCTTTTGTTAAGGCTGCCGAAAAATTAGATCAAGGTGCGAGTTTGATTATTTTTCCTGAGGGAAGAATTCCCGATGACGCACCCAAATTACATAAATTTAAGCCGGGTGCTTTTAAATTGGCTGTTGAAAAGAAAATTCCAATTGTACCTGTTACTTTGGTCGATAATATGGATCGTTTAAATATTGATACTTGGTCTTGTTTGCCAGGGAAAATGAGAATGTTTGTACATGCACCGATTGAAACTGCACATTTATCGATAGATGATGTTCCAGCCCTCCAAGAACAAGTATATTCGATTATATCTTCAAAATTAAAAGAGTTAGGAGTGATATGAAAATTACAGAAGAAACAGTAAACAATTTAGCAAAATTATCACGCCTTAATTTTGAAGGTGAGGCTAAAGAAAATATGCGCAAGGATTTAGAAAATATCCTAGAAATGTGCGAAAAATTATCAACTGTAGATACCGAAGGTGTTGAGCCTTTGATATATATGACCGATAGCCATACCATCTTAAGACCAGATAACATTTCACAGGAAATTACCCATGAGGAAGCCTTGAAAAATGCTCCCAAAAAAGATAGTGACTTTTTTAGAGTTCCTAAGGTAATTGGTGGCAATGAGTGATGTATTAATTTCATTAGAATCAATTAAAAAAACCTATATCTTAGGTGAACAAATTGTTGACGCCCTCAAAGGAGTAGATTTAAAAATATTTAAGGGTGAATACATTGCTTTAATGGGTCCAAGTGGATCAGGAAAAAGTACCCTAATGAATATCATTGGGTGTTTAGATACACCGTCATCTGGTAATTATTGGTTGAATGGCAAAGAAGTAAGCCAAATGAGCGATGCCCATTTGAGCGAAGTTAGAAACACTGAAATTGGGTTTGTTTTTCAAACCTTTAATTTATTAAATAGATTAAACGCAATTGACAATGTTGCATTGCCGTTGGTGTATGCCGGTGTTCCTCAAAATGAAAGAAATGAGAGAGCAAAAATTGTGCTTGAAAAAGTAGGTTTGAAAGACAGAATGAATCACAAACCAAATGAACTTTCAGGTGGTCAACGTCAAAGAGTTGCTGTTGCTAGGGCATTGATTAATAACCCAAGCCTCCTATTGGCCGATGAACCAACTGGAAACTTAGATACCAAAACATCTTACGAAATCATGTCTCTTTTTGATGAAATACATCAGTCTGGAAACACCATTGTTTTGGTAACCCATGAAGAAGATATTGCCAAACACGCCAAACATATTGTGAGAATGCGTGATGGTGAAATTGAGAAAATTTAAATTCTATTTGTTTAACTTAATTGTTTTAACCAAATTGCGGTTGAAACAATGATTTCTACCGCAATTTCTTGGTATTTTAGGCAACGTCACGATGAATTGTGGCAATTGATTGCTGAAGCTGAAAAACATCAGTTAGAATTGCTTGAACAATATTCCGATAAACTTTCAAGAACTTTTTACGGTAAAACTTTCGGAGTTAAAGGGAAATTAAAATATTCCGATTTTTCTCGGAATATTCCAATTGTATCCTATGAGGATTTAAAGCCTTACATAGAAAGAACAATGAATGGTGAACAACAATTGTTGTGGCCAGCAGATGTTACTTGGTTTGCCAAAAGTAGCGGCACAACTGGAAATGATGCAAAATTCATACCCGTAAGTTATGAAAGCCTAGAATATACCCATTACATGGGGAGTAGGGAATCTTTAACCCAACATTTTGCGTTTTATCCAGATGCAAAATTGTTTGAAGGAAAGGGTTTGCTTATTGGGGGTAGTCATAAAGTGCATCAAGTAAATGGCAAATGCTATTATGGAGATTTGAGCGCTGTTTTAATGAATCATATGCCTTTGTGGGCCAATTGGAAAAGCACACCCGATATCAATATTGCAATGATGGATAATTGGGAAGAAAAATTGGAAAAAATGGCGCAAGCCACAATTTCGGAAAATGTAACCAGTATGAGTGGCGTTCCAACATGGACGTCTGTTTTATTATATCGGATATTAGAAATTACAGGCAAAAATAACATTCATGAAATCTGGCCCAATTTGGAATTGTTTATTCATGGAGGAATGAATTTTGAACCTTACCGTAATGCATTTTCCAAATTATTGCCAAATAGCAACATGCATTATGTTGAAACTTATAATGCGAGTGAAGGATTTTTTGGGGTTCAAGCGTATGCCGATAAATCCGATTTGCTGTTAATGACACATCATGGTACCTTTTTTGAATTTTATCCTGTTCAAAAAGGACCTGATTTTATAGTTCCATTGTGGGATGTTGAAGTAGGTGTGAATTATGCTGTGGTTATCACAAATAATAGCGGACTATGGCGTTATGTAATTGGTGATACAATTGAGTTTACGAATAAAAACCCCTATACTTTTAAAATTACAGGTCGTACAAAATTATTTATCAATGCATTTGGTGAAGAATTGGTTATAGAAAATGCCGAAAAAGCAATTTCTATAACTGCCCAAAAATTTGGCGTTGAAATTATCGATTATACCGCTGCCCCAATTTTTGAGAAAAATCATGAAGGACATGAATGGTTGATAGAATTTTCAGAAGTGCCCAACAACTTGGAAGCATTTACCCAATGTTTAGATTTGGAATTGAAAAAGGTAAATTCTGATTACGAAGGCAAACGATTGGGAAACTTGGTAATGAAAATGCCAAAAATTAATGCTGTTCCAAATGGAACCTTTCATGATTGGTTACAAGTTAAAGGCAAATTAGGTGGTCAAAATAAAGTCCCTCGCTTGTCAAATAACCGCATTATTTTGGAAGAAATTTTAAATCTTATTCATGATTCGTCTACAAGTAAGTGAGGAGTTTCATATTTTTGTTCTTTTAATTAAAACCCTATGTACGGAGCAATAAAACAACATTTAGCAAACGAGTTAAAAACCATTGAAGAAAATGGTTTGTTCAAAAAAGAAAGAATTATTACTTCTGCGCAAGATGCAGTAATAAAACTAAATACTGGTCAAGAAGTTATAAATTTTTGTGCCAACAATTATTTGGGTTTAAGCAGCCATCCTAGAGTTGTAGAAGCAGCAAAAAGAGCCATTGATACACACGGTTTTGGAATGAGTAGTGTTCGATTTATTTGTGGAACTCAAGATATTCACAAAGAATTAGAAGCAAAACTTGCAGAATTTTATGGTACTGAAGATACAATTCTATACGCCGCAGCTTTTGATGCCAATGGTGGAGTTTTTGAACCTTTATTGGGTGAAGAAGATTGTATAATCAGTGATTCATTAAACCACGCTTCAATTATTGATGGGGTTCGTTTGTGTAAAGCAAAAAGATATCGTTATGCAAATAATGATATGGCTGATTTAGAAAAGCAATTAATTGATGCTACCAATGCAGGTTGCCGATTTAAATTGGTTGTAACCGATGGTGTATTTTCAATGGACGGTTATGTTGCTCAATTAGATAAAATTTGCGATTTGGCTGAAAAATATGATGCCATGGTTATGACTGATGAATGTCATGCTGCAGGATTTATTGGTGCAACTGGTCGTGGAACCCCTGAATATTGCAATGTAATGGGCCGTGTAGATATCATCACTGGAACATTGGGCAAAGCCTTGGGTGGTGCAATGGGTGGTTACACAACAGGGCGTAAGGAAATTATTGAATTATTGCGTCAAAGAAGTCGTCCGTATTTATTCAGTAACTCTTTGGCTCCAAGTATTGTTGGTGCGAGTATTGAGGTGTTTAATATGTTGAGCGAATCTACAGCATTAAGAGATAAACTTGAAAACAATGTAAAACGGTTCAAAGCAGGCATGAAAGCTGCCGGATTTGATTTTAAAGATGGCGAAAGTGCAATTGTACCGGTTATGTTATATGATGCTAAGCTGAGTCAAGTAATGGCCGATAAATTACTTCAAGAAGGAATTTATGTGATTGGATTCTTTTATCCAGTTGTGCCAAAAGATCAGGCTAGAATTAGGGTTCAATTAAGCGCTGCACATGAGTTCGAACATATTGATCAGGCCATTGCCGCATTTACCAGGGTTGGAAAAGAATTGGGTGTAATAGCTTAATATCCTATATTTGCTTTTTACGTATATATAAAATATGTCATTATTTAGAAAAAAGTCCCTTGAAGACTTACTCATACAAGCTCAGGGAAGTAATTTGAAGCGTACCCTTGGTGCAGGAAGTTTAATTGCATTGGGTATTGGGGCAATCATTGGTGCTGGTTTGTTTGTAAGAACAGCAGCTGCAGCTACTGAAGCTGCTGGATCTGGTGTTACACTTTCATTTATTGTTGCTGCTATTGGTTGTGCTTTTGCAGGTTTATGTTATGCAGAATTTGCAGCTATGATACCAATTTCAGGAAGTGCATACGCCTATTCATTTGTAACAATGGGTGAATTAGTTGCATGGATTATTGGTTGGTCATTAATCATGGAATATGCTTTGGGAGCGGCAACCGTATCTATTGCTTGGAGTGAGTATTTAAATAATTTACTGGGCGGTGTAATACCTTATGAATGGTGCCATTCTCCGTTTGAAAAACTTTATAAAGTTTCTGCGGATATTGTTACCCAGTTGCAAGCATTACCCGGTGATTGGAAAGGAATTGATAAAGGAATTCTAAGTTCAGATCAGTTTGCTTACTTATCTGAGCACTACACCAATATGGTTTCTTCAGTGAGCATTACATCTGGTATTTTAAATGCACCAGCCTTGGTTATCTTGTTGGCTTTAACTTTGCTTTTAATCAAAGGAACCAAAGAATCTGCCACTGTAAATGCAATTATTGTATTTATTAAAGTTGCGATAGTTTTGGTATTCATATTTGTTGGATGGAAATTTATTAAACCAGAAAATCACACTCCATATTTGATCCCTGAGGGAACTTTGGGACATGAAGGATTCTTTAAATGGGGTTGGGGTGGTGTTTTAGGCGGTGCTGCAATTGTGTTTTTTGCCTTCATCGGTTTTGATGCAGTGAGTACTACCGCGCAAGAAGCTAAAAATCCAAAACGCGATATGCCAATTGGTATTCTAGGTTCATTGGCTGTTTGTACCATTCTTTATATTTTATTTGGACACGTATTAACTGGTGTTGCTCATCATAGTGAATTTGCTACTGCAGGAAAAGAAGCTTCAGTTTCTTATGTTATTAAAACTTACATGAGTGGTTATGAGTGGCTAGGAACAGGTGTTACCTTGGCTATTTTGGCCGGATTTTCTTCAGTAATTTTAGTTATGCTTATGGGTCAAAGCAGGGTGTTTTATTCAATGAGCCAAGATGGACTAATTCCAAAAGCTTTTGGTGAATTGCATCCAAAGTTTCAAACTCCGTTTAAAGCAAATTGGATACTATTCGTATTTGTTGGTGCATTTGCAGCCTTTGTACCAGGAAGTATAGCCGGTGATTTGACATCATTTGGTACCTTGTTTGCCTTTGTATTGGTGAGTTTGGGTATTCTTATCATGAGAAAGAGCAATCCTGAGTTGCCAAGACCTTTTAAAACTCCACTGGTTCCATTGGTTCCAATTTTGGGTGTCTTGGTTTGTACAGCAATGATTGTTGCTTTAGATGCATTTACTTTGAAAGCAGCTTTGGTATGGATGTTATTAGGGCTAATTATCTATTTTACTTACAGCCGTAAAAATTCACACTTGCATAAAAAAGATTAATTCAAATTAATTTAGTATAATTGAAAAACCCTTTTGAATTTCAAAAGGGTTTTTTGTTTCGTTTTATTTAAAATCTGATGGAAAGTAATTCAAAAAAAATAGGATTGTTTGATGCCACATTATTGGTTTCAGGCAGCATGATAGGGAGCGGTATATTTATTGTAACTGCCGATATGGGTCGTTTGTTGGGCAATGCCTATTATGTAATATTTGCTTGGATTTTAACCGGACTAATTACACTTCTCGCTGCGCTTTCTTTTGGGGAGTTGGCGAGTATGATGCCTACTGCCGGTGGGCAATATAATTTTATATCTAGAATTTATGGCAGGGTAACCGGATTTGTTTACGGGTGGTCTGTGTTTTCAGTGATTCAAACTGGCGTAATTGCAGCGGTTGCTATGGCTTTTGCAAAATATTTGGGTGTATTTAAACCAGAATGGGGTCCCAATTCCTTTCTAATAAATTGGCATATTACTGATAATTTTTCGTTCAAATTGAATAAAGCCCAGCTAATTGCTGTGTCAATGATATTCTTCCTTTCCCTAATTAATACAATGGGTGTTAAAGAAGGTAAGTGGATTCAACGCATTTTTACAATTGCAAAGCTCGTAGCTCTATTTTCAATTATTACAGCGGGTTTGTATTTGATTTTTGGTGGAAATATTAACGGGGTAACCAATTATTTTTCTTCGAATTTTAAAGATGGCTTGTTGGCCAGTTCTTTTAAATCAAAAATGAATACGGATGATGCCTTTACATTGGGAAATTGGGAAGTATTGGCTGGCTTTGGATTATTAATGGCATTTAGTTCGGCAATGGTTGGCAGTTTGTTTAGTTCAGATGCTTGGCAGGGAATTACATTCATGTCCAATGAAATTAAAAATCCGGTAAAAAATTTACCCAAAGCATTATTATTTGGTACCACTTTGGTTACTGTTGTATATGTTTTGGCAAATTTGGCATACTTGGCGCTATTGCCTTTGAAAGGCCAAGATGCGTATTATACAAAAATCCTTACCCATTCAACCCAAAATGTAGTTGTTGAGAATGGAATATCACATGCAGTTGAAGATAGGGTTGGAGCCGCCGCCGCAACCGCCTTAATGGGTTTTTCTAATAAAAAAAATGATAGTTCTTTGGATCAATCTGAAAGAAATAAATTGGGATTACTCATCATGTCCGCGTTAATTATGATTAGTACTTTTGGTTGTAACAATGGATTAATCTTGGCAGGAAGCAGACTGTATAAAGCGATGGCCGACAATGGTCTGTTTTTTAAATCCGCATCTAAAGAGAACAAAAGAGGAGTTCCAGCCAACGCATTATGGATGCAAGCGGTTTGGGCAAGTTTACTTTGTTTAACTGGTACTTATGGTGACTTACTTAATTACTGCACTTTTGCGTCATTATTATTTTATATTATTACCGTAATCGGATTAATAAAGTTGAGAATAGATGAACCAAATGCAGATAGACCTTATAAAGTATGGGGTTATCCATATTTGCCACTATTGTATATTTTGTTGGCTGGATGTGTAGCAATTGGAATATTAATAAGTCAATTCACAATCGCCGTAAATGGAATAATCATCGTTTTGACAGGAATACCTATTTATTATGTGATAAATAGAAAGAAGGCCCTTTAAAAGAGCAAAAACAATAAAAATTAAGCATTAATTATTAAAGCTTGGCTTCAATGTATTTGTTTCAAAGTCGAAACGCTTATTTCTTAACTTGGCTTGACCGCTTAATATTGGAAGTAAGTTTTCAAATTGATCTAAGAATAAACTCTGTTCGCCATCGCTTAAAGCCTCTTCTGGTTGATTGTGAACTTCAATAATTAAACCGTCGGCACCTGCTGCAATGGCAGCTGCAGAAATTGGTGAAACTATTTCTCTATGACCTGTTCCTTGACTTGGATCTAAAATAACAGGCAAATGACTGAGCATTTTTACCATTGGAATTGCAGAAATATCAATGGTATTTCTTGTTGCAGTTTCAAATGTTCTGATGCCTCTTTCACAAAGTATTACTTTTTCATTTCCGCTTGATACAATATATTCTGCCGCCAACAACCATTCTTCAATGGTACTGCTCATTCCTCTTTTTAAAAGTATTGGCCTATCTACTTTTCCCAATGCTCTTAACAATGGATAGTTTTGCATATTTCGAGTTCCAACTTGAAATATATCAACATATTCATTGAATTCATCAATTTTATCAATGCTCATTATTTCAGAAACCACACCCATATCGTATTTGTCGGCTGCGTCTCTCAATAATACCAAACCTTCGGTTTTTAAACCTTGAAAAGAATATGGACTTGTGCGGGGTTTATATGCCCCACCCCGTAAAAATTTAATGTTTTGTTTAGACAAAAACTCTGAAATAGTACTAATTTGTTCCTTGTTCTCAACCGCACATGGTCCAGCAATCATGAGCAATTCCTTGCCAATTTCGGTATCTTTAACTTTAAAAGTGGTATCATTAGATTGCCACTCTCTACTCACTAACTGATAAGGTTTTCTGTCTGCCATTTCTTTGAATGTCAAATTTTAATTTGGCTTGGTATAAAGAATTTTAATTTTTGTTTTGCTATTGTCAATTACGCATCGTGCACCGATGACTGGTTGATCAGAAGGTATAGCCAAATACAAACCATTGCTAATATTGATATTGTCAAAATATTTTTTGTTAAAAATATTTTGAATGTAACGACTAATGATAAATTTATATGATTTGCGAATTGGGTCATAAACTCCCCCATATGAGGCTGTAGAAAGGGCATCTTGTATGAAATAGTTTCTGATACTGTTGGCATTAGAGGGTTGGAATAAATTCATTCTTGGTGGTGCAAAAAAATCTTCACTGTAGTCTGTAATAAACAATTCAATCTCTGCATAGTTTACAGCAACATTGCCATTTTTTATCAAATTTAATAAGTTTGGTATTTCAATTTTGGTTTTAACGCCGCTTAATGCTTGACAGTAAGTATATTGATAGTTGTTCGCTTTTTTGGAAATTTGATCAGAAATATTTTGATTGTAAGGACCAGTTTTGCCATTCGTTACTGAACTAGAACTTCCACTAAATCCAAAAATAAATGTATTACTGTCTTGGTAATAAAGCAAAATTTTTGCTCTATAACTCAACGATATTATATTATTTATGTCGTAGACTGCAAAACCCCCATCGCGAGGTGCGAAATTTTTATCTTCCGGAGTAATGGCAATTCCCCTAAAGTGTTTAGCCAATAAATCATTCGTTTGGTAAGCTTCTTTTGGCAGCGACATTAAATGATCGGCCATTTGTTTGCTTAACTTAATTCTCAAACCATTGTACGGTGCAAGTTTGGTTTTTCTATACTTCATGCTATCTGTGTAGTAATTAATTAATTTACCACTGTAGCTAGTTGTATAGTTTTTGTCAATAATAAATTTATCAGTTTGATAGTAAGTGCTTGAACTTACTATAGTATCGTTCAATTTGTCAATAACAAGCGTTTGAGGAGTTGTTAGATTTCCATAAAAATTTAAGCCATCAACCGATGGAATAAACAAAACCGCTGAATCTGCAGTTTCTGTATTTGGGAAATTTGTATTTGGCTCAATTAAGCTAATATTGGCATACAAACTCGCCGTGCTTTTGCCTAAAATTTCATCATTTACATTTCCCAATAAAGCGTAGCGCAATCCATTTCCTGGTAATGAATCTTCATCTACGGTTCTTGCAGTAAAGGACAATGTATCACAAGAAATTAGGTTAAAAGGATTTTGTTTTTCTTGTCCCTCAAGAACAATATTACCTTCTTTTTTGGTACATGAAAAAAGAAAAATAACTGTCGAAATCAGAAGATAACGATTCACTCAAATTTGAATTAAGGCATGAATTGTTTATAGAAGGTCACATAATTTTGTTCTGCATCTACATCTGAATGACGCATTACTAATTTTCCTTCTAAATGATTTTCCACTGAACGATGTGCTTCATCGCTTCCTGTTACAATGCCATCTGAATGCATTACTGCACCAATATTCACTTGGTTAACAGACGCATTTTCAAAGCATTCTAAGCAAGTATCATCAATTGAATTCATGCTTGCTTTACGAACAAAATCAGCACCTAGGCTATTGTCAATGTTTTCGTGATAAACACTGTAAATTACTTTTGTGCCTCTGAAAACAGGTTCATCCTTGTAAATGGTTTTTAAATACAATGGAATTAAACTCGTCATCCAACCTTGGCAATGAATGATATCAGGCGACCAACCCAATTTTTTCACAGTTTCCATAACCCCTTTGCAAAAGAAGATTGTTCTTTCGTCGTTATCTTCGAAGAACTTTCCGTTTTCGTCATTGAATACTGCTTTTCTGTGAAAAAAGTCTTCATTGTCGAGGAAATAAACTTGCATTTTGGTATTTGGAATCGAAGCAACTTTAATGATCAATGGATTGTCGTTGTCATCTATAGAAATATTAATTCCTGACAAACGAACTACCTCATGTAGACGGTTTCTTCTTTCATTAATTACACCAAATCTAGGAACCAATATTCGAATTTCATTTTCTTGTTCCTGCAATGCTTGTGGAAGCATTCTAGCAATTGTAGCTAATGGTGACGTTTCAAGGAAAGGAGACATCTCAGAACTTACAAAGAGAACACGTTTTTTTTCTTGGCTCATGGCTTGTGACAGTAGTGTTTTAGTAATCGGAATACAAAATTAACGAAAAAAAATTGAAATTTCAAAATAATACCTCCGTTAATTCCTTTATTTGTGGGCGATTTCAATAATGAATATTTTATTTTCAAATCATTCTCTCAAAAATTACAGAAAATCGCTGTCTAATTCATTGGCTTTTGTGCCTACTATGGGTGCTTTGCATGATGGGCATCTTTCCCTTGTGGAAGAAGCAAAAAAATCTTGCAATCATGTAATTGTAAGCATTTTTGTCAATCCACTTCAGTTTAACAACCCTGAAGATTTGAAAAAATATCCAAGAATGATACAAAAGGACTTGGATTTGTTGAAACAGGCCGGCGTAAATGCCGTTTTTTTACCGAATTATGAAACCATTTACCCAGCCAACCAAAAATTCAATATTCAACTCTCTAACAATTCAATTGAGTCTGTTTTTGAGGGACATTTTAGGCCAGGTCACTTCAATGGCGTTATTCAAGTGCTACATCGTTTCTTTAGCTTAATTGAACCCGATGAGGTTTATTTTGGCCAAAAAGATCTTCAACAATGTATGGTTGTGAAAATTTTGATTGATCAATATTTTCAGCAAATAAAATTCAATATAGTACCAACAAAAAGAGAAAAATCGGGACTTGCCATGAGCAGTAGAAATTTGCGCTTATCAAATGACGAACTAATCAGTGCAAACCAAATTTATCAATCTTTGCTTTCCCTCAAAAATAAAGAAGTTTATTCTCAAACTGAGTGCGATTTAGAGATTCAACGATTAAATCAGTTTGGATTGAAAACAGAATATTTGAGTTATGTTAATTTGCCAAATATGGAAATTTCTTCTGCTAAAAATGAAAATCAGGCAATTGTTTATGCTGGCTTCTTAGGCAATATTAGACTCATAGATAATCTAATCTTTTAACTATCAATTAGATATTAATTTATTGAATTATTCTCTGGTTTTGGAATCAATAATTATTGTTACTGGCCCGTCGTTAATTAACGATACTTCCATGTCGGCCCCAAATTGACCCGTTTCTATTTTTAAAGAAGTTTCTTTTATTGTCTCAAGGAATTTCTCATACAGGGGTATAGAAATATCAGGTTTTGCAGATTTTAAAAACGAGGGTCTATTTCCCTTCACAGTTGATGCAAAAAGTGTGAATTGGCTCACTATTAAAAGCTCACCAAAGATATCTGAAACGGATAAATTCATTTTTCCTTCGGCATCCGAAAAAATACGTAATCCCAAAATCTTCTGAATCAGCCATTTTATGTCACTTTCGGTATCTTCATTTTCAATTCCCAACAAAATCACTAAACCTTGATTTATATTTCCTACCATGTTTTCGTTGATTGAAACACTCGCTTTTTTTACCCTTTGAATGACTATACGCATACGTTTTCAATACAAAAATGCTACTTTTAGTTTAAGTTTGTTTTTCAGAGAAAAATAATTTTAAATGTTAACCCATTCAAATCAACTCATAGGATTAATCTTGGCAGCTGGTAAAAGTAGCAGAATGAAGGTTGATAAAGCATTCATAAATTATCATGATAAACCTCAATTTGAATATGCAGCAAATCAGTTGTTGCCTTTTGTAGATAACGTAATCATTAGCGGAAAAGAAAATACTACTTATGGCATTTTTGAAGTAGTTTTAGATCAACAAGAGTTTGAAAATAATGGGCCAATTGGCGGTTTATTATCGGCAATGAAATTTTATCCAAATTGTTCCTTTTTTCTTCTTGGTTGTGATTATCCCTATTTATCAAATGAATCATTAAAAATATTGAAAGATAATTTTTTAAAGTCAAACAAATCGGTCTGTTTTATGAATAATACAAATGGATATTTAGAACCATTGGTTGCCATTTATAATTCAGAAGATTTGAAAAAATTATATCATTTTTGGCAATCTAAACAAACATCGCTTCGGCATTTTTTAGAATTCATAAACCCATTAATTTTGCCAACGCCTCACATCAATGATATTTTGAGTATCGATACCCCAAAAAAAATATGACAAAGTTTGCTTTAACTCCTTCAGAAATAATAAAAGTTAGCAATTCCGATGTAAAACATGTGAATGATTTGTTATCGGTTGAAGAGCCATTAGAAATTATTTTGGTTCATTTTCTAGACGGCAACTGGGTTGAAAAAAATATTGCAGTGACCATGAGAACACCTGGTAACGACATTGATTTAACCATTGGTTTTTTATTTACAGAAGGAATTATTCAATCTTATGATCAAATAAAAAGAACTGAAGAATCTGTTTCAATAGAGTATAATAATGGATTGATATCAAATCAAATAAAATTTCATTTAAAAGAGAATATTCAGTTTGACATGTTGAAGTTAGAACGCAATTTTTACACCACTTCAAGTTGCGGTGTTTGCGGTAAGGCTTCAATTGATGCTGTTAAAATTGCTTGTCCAATAATTGTTCCATCAGAGAAATGGAAAATTAAGAAAGAGTTACTTTTAACTTTGAATGATAGCTTGCGTAATGCCCAAGAAAATTTTAATTTTTCTGGGGGAATTCATGCCTCAGCTTTGTTTAATTTGAAGGGTGAACTCATTGAAATTAAAGAGGATGTAGGAAGGCACAATGCGCTCGATAAATTGATTGGCAGTGCGGTACAAAAAAATGAGATTCCACTATTTAACCATATCTTATTTTTAAGTGGTAGGGTGAGCTTTGAATTGGTGCAAAAGGCAAGTATGGTTGGATTTAGAATGATTTGTGCCGTAGGTGCACCATCGAGTTTGGCCGTTGAATTGGCTGAAGAATTGGATATTACATTGGTTGGATTTTTGAGAGAAAATAGATTTAACATATATTCGGCACCAGAACGAATTGTATTATAAAGTTTACATCGCATTGTCATTGAGGGTTAAATTATTTGCATAATTCATTTGATTACCGAAGTTTTCAGTATTTTAGCATGATCATTTAATATTATGTCAGAAAACAAGCATATTCCTAAGGCTGAAAACCCAGAAACACTTTTAAATTTAAGGCTAACATTGCCAAGTGAATCAGCTGCCGGATTAACCGGTGTTGGTGTTGCTGTGAAGCATGTTTTTAGTGAAATGAATATGGTTAGGGGTGTGAAAGCTTTATTTAGCCTAAACCAAAAAGGAGGTTTCGATTGCCCAAGCTGTGCTTGGCCTGACCCAGATGATGATCGTTCTCAAATTGGTGAATATTGTGAAAATGGTGCTAAGGCTGTGGCTGAAGAGGCAACTACCAAAAAGTTAACAGCCGATTTTTTTGCAAAAAATAGCGTTGCCGATTTGTCTGAATTAAATGATTATGAAATTGGTAAAAAAGGCCGTTTGGCTGAACCAATGTATTTGGCGGAGGGTGCAACACATTATCAACCCATTTCTTGGGATGCTGCTTTTGAAAAAATAGGAACCCATTTAAATGTCCTTCAATCTCCTCACGAAGCGGTTTTTTATACCTCAGGTAGAACAAGCAATGAAGCTGCTTTTTTATATCAGCTTTTTGTTCGAGAATTTGGAACCAATAATTTGCCAGATTGCAGTAACATGTGCCATGAATCTAGTGGTGTTGCTTTAAGTGAATCAGTAGGTATTGGTAAAGGAAGTGTGAAGTTGGAAGATTTTTATGAAGCCGATGTAATCATGATCATTGGTCAAAATCCAGGTACAAATCACCCAAGGATGCTGAGTGCTTTGCAAAAAGCCAAAGAACATGGCGCCACAATAATATCTGTTAATCCATTGCCTGAAACAGGTTTGGTTGCATTCAAAGATCCTCAATCAATTAAGGGAGCTTTGGGTATCAAAGCGAAGCTGACCGATATATTTTTGCAAGTGAAAATCAATGGCGATTTGGCCCTAATGCAAGCATTAGAGTACTTATTGCTAAAAGAAGAAGAGAAAAATCCAGGTACAGTTTTAGATCTTGATTTTATTGAAAATGATACTGCGGGTTTTGAGAGTTGGAAGGAAAATATATTAGCCCAAGATTTTTCTTGGCTAGTTGAAAACTCAGGAATTTCCCTAGAGCAAATTCAAGAAACGTTTGAAGCAATTAAGCATAAAAAGAAAATAATTGCATGCTGGGCAATGGGTTTAACCCAACATAAAAATGCTGTTGTAACAATTCAGGAAGTTGTTAATCTATTAATTGCCAAAGGAAGCATAGGCAAAAAAGGCGCTGGAACTTGTCCTGTTCGCGGACATTCAAATGTTCAGGGCGACCGAACAATGGGTATTTACGAAAAACCATCACCGGTTTTCCTAGAGAACATTGAAAAATCATTTGGTTTTAAACCACCACAAGACCACGGTTTCGACGTGGTTGATTGTATCAAAGCCATGCATCAAAATACGGCCAAAGTTTTTATTGCAATGGGAGGGAATTTCCTTTCGGCAACTCCAGATACAATATACACAGGTGAGGCATTGGAGAAATGTAATTTGACCGTTCAAATTTCAACCAAGTTAAATCGTAGCCATTTAATAACTGGCAAAGAAGCCTTAATTTTACCTTGTTATGGTAGATCTGACCAAGATTTTGTAAATGGAGAACTTCAATATGTAACCTGCGAAAATTCTATGGGCGTTATTCAAATGTCTAAGGGAATGTTAAAACCGGTTTCTAAAAATTTACTCAGTGAGCCTTTGATTGTATGTAAAATGGCAAAAGCTGTTTTCAAAGAAAAAACAGTAGTGAATTGGGATAAATACATGGAGCACTACGACAATATTCGTTGGGATATTGAAAGAACAATTCCTGGATTTGATCATTACAACGATAGATCTAAGTTGCCTGGCGGTTTCTATTTGCCAAATTCTGCCCGTGAAGGTGTTTTTAAAACAAATACCGGTAAAGCTAATTTTAAGGTTGCCACAGTTACTCCAATTCACATTGAGAAAGATGAACTGATTATGATGACCATCAGAAGTCATGATCAATTCAATACAACCATTTATGGATTAGATGATCGTTACAGAGGCGTTCATAACGAAAGAAGGGTAATTTTTATGAATCACAACGATATTGTAAAATTAGGCTACAAAGCTGGAGATAAGGTTGATTTGTATAATCACCACAATGGTGTTGAACGAGTTGCTAGAAATTTTATCATTATTGAATTTAGTATTCCTGAAGGATGCTCTGCTACCTATTTTCCAGAAACCAATGTCTTGGTTCCTATAGATAGTGTTGCAGATAGAAGCAATACCCCAACTTCAAAAATGATTATCCTAAAAATGAAACCGCACAAGGTTGCGTAATTGTTTAACAAATTAAAGTAAAATTGCGCTGCTTTGACGGAAGATAATTCACAAATAAACCACGATAATATTCCTACTGAAAAGGATTTTGATTCAGCACCGAAAATACCATCTCGGTGGCTTATTGTTTGGGCTGGTTTAAGTATCTTTTTACCCTTATTGGCAATATATATTTATAGTTGTAGTGACAATACCATTAAAATTGGTTCGGTAGAAATTAAGCAAGTTTTAGGCAATCAAGATGTTGATTTTTTAATTTCTGAAATTGATAAATCTCATAAAAGTTCTAAAAATTCATTATCAAAAGTTTCCTTAGATTCCAGCGGAAAAGTTGTAAAAAATAATATTCCTGTGTTAACTGACACTACCAAGCATCGAATTTTATTAATTGGTGATTCAGAGATTGGGGGACTTAGGTATTCAATTAACGATTATTGCAGGGAAAACGGACATAAAATCGTTTTGGCTGTAGAATGGTATTCGGCTACCACATTTAATTTTGGACGCTCAGATACCATTGATAAAATTATTGCCCGATACAAACCTACTTATATTTTTATGGTTTTGGGCTTAAACGAATTGTACGCCAAAGATTTAAAGGCAAGGAAAATAGCTGCAAATCAATTGGCAGAAAAAATAAAAGGTATTCCCTATACATGGATAGGTCCAGCTAACTGGCAAGAAGATTTTGGAATTAATAAAGTCTATGAATCATCTGCTGAACCTGGTGCGTATTTCATGTCAAAAAATCTGACCTTACCTCGTTCTAAAGATGGCCGTCATCCTGATAATAAGGGGTACAGGCTTTGGATGGACAGTATCGCAGCGTGGGTTCAGACCTCGGCAAAATATAAAATCAAAATGAAAGTGCCAGTGAAACGAGCACGACCTTATCTTTCTCCTGTAATTACAATTAATGCAGCCAAATATCGTGGATACTAACTGGATAAATCAAATTGTTGCTCCGCTTAAGGATCCAAACTTATTAGAAAAAATGTTTGGTTATTCTACCAAAGAACCATGGTTTTTTACTGAATTTACTTTTCTTGCCGTATTTGGAATTTTCTTACTGATTTACGCTGCTTTGGTGCAAAAAAACACTTGGCGTAAAATCTATATCATTTCATTTTCTTTGTTTTTTTATTACAAATCGAGCGGGCCATTTTTGGGTCTGTTCGTTTTGATGATTGTATCAGACTATTTGTTTGCACTGGCCATTGAAAAGCAACAAGGATTAAAGAAGAAAATTCTATTATGGTTATCATTGTCATACAGTTTGAGTTTTTTGTTGTATTTCAAATACGCCAACTTCTTTATTCAAAATATCAATTCAATTTTTCACACCCAATTTACAGATCATAATTTATTCCTACCCATTGGTATCTCTTTTTATACATTTCAATCCATTAGTTACTTGATGGATGTATATAGAAATGAAATTAAGGCAACCAAAAATGTAAGTGATTATGCATTTTATATGACATTTTTCCCGCATTTGGTGGCTGGGCCAATTGTGCGTGCAAAAGACTTTTTACCTCAGATTTTTACACCGCAAATAATCAATGCTGCACTTTATAAAGAAAGTCTTTTCAGAATTTTAATTGGATTGCTTAAAAAACTATTTATTGCCGATTACATTGGAAAATTTGTTGACATCGTTCATCAATCACCTGCGAATTTCTCAGGTGCCGAAAATTTATTGGCCATGTATGGATATAGCTTTCAAATTTATTTTGATTTTTCGGGCTATTCAGATATTGCCATTGGTATAGCTTTGATGTTGGGTTATCGCTTAAAAGAAAATTTTGATAATCCTTATTCATCATCGAATATTACAGTTTTCTGGCGTAAATGGCATATTTCATTAAGTAGTTGGCTAAGAGATTACATCTATATTCCGTTGGGGGGAAATAGAAAAGGGGTGTTCAATACATATCTATTTCTGATGATTACCATGTTAATTGGTGGTTTTTGGCACGGGGCAGATTGGAGATTTATTTTCTGGGGATTTGCGCATGGTTTGGCTTTAGCCTTTCATAAAGCCTACAGTCATTATTTTCCCAACAATAAGAATTCATTATTCTCTAAATTTTGGGGGACAATTATTACCTTCCATTTTGTAGCATTTTGTTGGATATTCTTTAGAGCAGCTTCCTTTCATTCCGCGTTTACAAGCATTATACAGATTTTCAGCAATTTCAATTTGAAAGACTTTGGAGGCTTTTGGATTTCGCGTTCAGAAACTGGGTTTATGTTGCTTTTTGCAGCATTGGTTGCATTCTTTTCTCCCAAATGGAAAGATGCTTGTTACCAAAAAATTCAAACTTTGCCCTCTTTTACCTGGATTATTTGGGTGCTGGTTACATTACAAATTATTGTTCAGTTCAAAGACGATTTGGTTCAACCTTTTATTTATTTCCAATTTTGATAAATTCGAAAATTAAAGGGTTTTTATTTTCAATTGCTTTGTTATTCATTGCTGTTAAATCAGCAGCGCAAATAAATCAAATTTCAAATAATAATTCCATTATTAATTTGAAAAGCAATGAGATACAAGAATCTTTCAAATTGAAAATTGCACTTAAGAAATTGCACAATGTTTACCTGAATAATCAATTTCAAAACCTAAAAAATCCCATAAAAGGAGATACTTTGTTTACAATTTTGCATATTGGCGATAGCCATGTACAAGGCGATTACTTTTCTGGTGAAATTAGAATGCAATTGCAATATCAATTTGGTAATGCTGGCAGAGGTATCTTGTTTCCATATGCATTGGCCAAAAGCTTTGGCCCCAAAGGTGTAGCGGTGAAACAGTCTGGTATTTGGCCGGCCTAAAAACCATGTCGGGTTCACTTGCCGAGCCAATTGGTGTTGCCGGATATTGTGCAACTACGAACAGTCCATATTCTAAAATTCAAGTTTCACTTACAGAAAAGTTTAGAGAGGAAAATTCATTGGGCGTTTTTTCAATACCTGAATTTCAAAAAATTAAAGTTTGGCATTCTACCGATAATCAATCTTTTAAGCCACAATTGGACTCAGAATGGCGATTGATAGATTCATTTCGTCATTCAGATGGTTGGGGATATAGTATTTACCAATCTGACAATGTTTTGCAAAGTTTTAATCTCAATCTTTCGAGAACGGATGCAATTCAAAATCATTTTGCATTTTATGGATTTGAGATATTACCTGTACATCAAAAAGGAATTGCGTATCACCATCTCGGTGTTGTTGGAGCTCAATTCACTCATTTAATTTATAAAGCGCCACATACAGTTGAGCAAATTGGAAAAATAAAACCCGATATATTGATTTTTTCATTTGGTACAAATGAAGCTTATAATGGAAAGTTAGATACCGCGGTTTATACCCCCGCAATTATGAATTTCATTGATGAAATCATGAGGGTTAGTCCCAATACCGCAATTATATTTACTACGGCTCCCGATACCCGCAGTAACAATAGAATTCCTCCTGTCCAAGTGAAAGTGAATAACCAATTACGTAAAATTTCAATGGAGAAAAATCTTACACTCTATGATCTCAACGAGGCTATGGGCGGATGGGGATCAATGTATGCTTGGTATCAGAATAAATTGACAATTTCAGATAAATTACATTTTAACAAGGTTGGATATGCGCTACAGGGTCAATTGTTTTCGCTTTCATTGCTCAATGCCTACAACAGGGTAAATAAAAATGATCAGCTAAAGTTAGACTCGCTAATCTTCAAAGTTACTCAAGGTATGGATGTGCTATCGAGGAAAAAAGCAAATGTCCCTCAAGAAGAAAATAACGCTTCTGATACTGTAGCACAAATAGATTCAGTTCCTATGCCAATTGTTAATGTACCTCGACATCAAAATAGAGAGCTTATTCACGTTGTGAAACATGGCGAAACACTTTATCGAATTGCACTGCGTTACCATGTTTCTGTTGCAGCAATTGCAAAAAAGAACAAATTGAATTTGCGAAAAAAGTTGAAATATGGAATCAAATTAAGAATTCCTGATCCAGCGAACTAATTTTTTAAGGCTAAATTATACTTTTTACATCTTCACTTGAAAAAGTTCATTCATAATATTTTTAATAAATTTATTTTTAAGGTTTTACAGCCCAACGAAAATTTTATTACCCATATTTTAGTTGCGTTGATATTGATTCCACTGCTTATTTTAACGGGTGGTTCGGCATTGTATACCCCCGATTCTGGTGCTTATTTGTTAAATGCACGAGAATTGAATGTTCCCGGAGATCGAACCATTTTTTACAGTGCTTTTATTCATTATGCTTCGAAATTTCTGGAGTTTTTTCACCAACCGCATATTATTGAAATTCTGTTAATTCAGTCGTTGATTGCCTATCTCATGATCTATTCATTTATTGAGAAGTTCTTTTTAAACAAAAATCGTTGGTATGTTTTTCTCGGCTTTTTGTTATTTTGTGTTGCCACTCCATTGCCTTGGTTATTTATTCAATTGATGCCCGATTTGTTTACTTCAATTGCATTTTTTACAGCTTTGCTTTTCTTAAGGTCTAAAGATATTACGGAATCAATTTTGTTTGCTTTGATTCTAGTTTTCTGCTTGTTGATGCACACTTCGAATGTGTTGTTGTTTTTTATTTTTTCTGGAGGGATATTTATCCTTCGAAAAAAAATTACCGTTTTTGAATTTATCCAAAAACGTTTTTTGCAATTATTTGTCATTTCAATTATTGCCGTTTTTTGTATAGTAGGGACAAATGTATATGCCCATAAAAAATTCACATTGGGTACCGCAAGTCACATTTTTTTAATGGGAAAATTGTCTGAAAACGGGGTGCTAAAGCAATATTTAGACAAATATTGTGGCAAGGAACCAAATGCCCTTTGTGCTTATAAAGACAAGCTTCCAGAGCATGGTTGGGATTTTGTTTGGGAATCTGACGGTGCATTTGCACATTCTGGAGGATGGAATCATTCCGATACTTTGTACAATAAGATCATACGAAAAACACTTACAGATCCAGAATTATTGTCTGCAAATATTTTGGCTGCTATAAATGCTACTGCACAGCAATTTGTTTTAACAGGAGCTGGAGATGGAATGGGAAAGATTGATACCATGGGGACATTGGCGGTTGAAATGAAGCAATATTACCCCCATGATTACCGCAGATTGGTAACGGTTAGCAAGCAGCAGAAGGAAGAAATTGATTTTTCAACTTACAACAAATGGTATAACATTGTGCAATGGTTAAGCATTTTTACGGCATTGATAATCGTTTTAAAAATGAAAAACAAACTACATACAACCTTCTATGTATTGTCGTTTTATTATGCCATTTGCAATGCGTTTGTAACAGGCGCTTTGGTAAATGTATTGGTTAGGTTAAATACCAAGGGCATCATTGTGTTGGTAGCAATCAGCATTTTAATTATGATGGATACAGTTCGAATAGCACTCGAAAAAAGGGTGAAAAAGAATGAACATACCCTTTAAAAAAAGTGTATTTTTGCAGCCCATTCATTGGTCCCGTAGTTCAATGGATAGAATAGATGTTTCCTAAACATTTGATATGAGTTCGATTCTCGTCGGGACTACAGCTAAAGTATATTAAACTCTTGTATATTAATTATTTGCAAGAGTTTAATTTTTTCATGTTGTCGGATTTGTTGTCAGTTTTTTAATTTTAACTAAAAAACTTCATTGCAGATTCAATGAGTTTGGTCTTAAGATTGACAACCGAATCTAAACCTTCAATTTCAATTTTCTAGTTAATCACATTTCTTGAGAAATTTAATACTGAAAAACTAAAAACAACTGTCAACCTCTGTATTTTTTGGAATTTACAAGGATTGAAAAAAAATTAACGGGACACTATTGCTAACAACAATGCCTTGCGATTGTCAACTCGAGGATATTAGTATCGTCTCTGTCGATGATTTCTAACAGCTCATTTTGAGTCATCGCAAGCATCACGAGTGTCAGTTTTATCCCATTCCTATTGAAGAACTATTGTCCACCGTAAGACGTCGATAGTCTTTGAAAATTTAATCCGCCACAGGCGGATTATTAAATAGTTAAATTGCTAAATAGTTAAAAAGACCTCACAGCCCGAACATAGTAGCTTCTGCTCTTGTAGTCGTTGTACAGTCTGCCACTACTGACGTACTGTACCCACGCGTTGTAATTATTGAACTCGGAGGAACTCCAATAGTTGTAATTTACAAAACCGCCAATCTTATCCTTGTTCTGATAAATTTGATTTAATTCTTCTTTTGTCGGTAAACGCCAATCGCTATATCCATTCAAGACCAACTTCGCACAGGCTGTCTTGGCAGAGTTCCAATCCATATACCCTAAATCATTCGGAGCTAAAATCAAACCATGTCCGTTTTTTATGTAAACAATATAACCACCCTTATTTAAGGTGGGAAGTTTTTCTGACGGTGGCGGTGCCGTTGTTGGTGTGCCCTCGTATTGTGGAACTGGCGTTATTGGTGTGGTTGATGTAACCGTGGGTGCTGCCACTCACATTGACTTTTGTTTTATTTATTGAAGTATACTTGCGGATTTTGATTTTTAAATTGCCTAAACTTGCGTTATAACAATATGCACCATACTTATCCATAAATAATTCTCCAGTACTCAAATTAATTGGGTGCTCGAAATCAATTCGAGGATTTGCGAGTAAAATTTCTGCATATCCACTATCAATTTCCATTGAAAGAAAGTCAATCATTGTTGATACGTAGTATATTTTAACTTAAACCGCTCTTCCGTATTTATTTAAGTCTCCAGAATTGAATAATTCCATAATCTCACTTCTTTTGTACCTAACTCTTGAGGATACCTTGTAACAAAACAACAAACCGTTTTTCGTCCAGTTGTGTAAAGTTGGTAAAGAGATTTTGAGAATTTTAGCTGTCTCTTGTCTTGTGATTAATTCATTAACAGCTGAATCGCTCAAATAATTTTGTTCGCAAATGATTTGTTTAAGAATTTTCGCAATTGTGTTCTCCAAATCTGTGATGCTGTAATTAGATAATAGTATGTTGTTCATAATATTATATTAGCAAAACTTTATTTTTGTTACATAAGATTCGGATAAATGAGGTTAAGTTGAGTAAAATAATTAACCGATTGTTATCTTAATTGATTTATATTTAATATTTTAACTTATTCAACAAACTTTAAAAAAAAGTTTATAATCTAAGATTTGGAAATTTCGATCGTGAAAACAGTAAAATCATAGATTTCTAATAATTTATTTTAATGCCAAAACCAGAGTAAAAATAATTGATACTTTTTTCTATGGTTTGTTGGTCTAATTGAGACCAATTTCCAAAATATTTACCACTCATTTTCATATCAACCTTCACGGATGAATGAAAAAATTCATATCTAAAAAGCAAGGAAATCCAATTGGACAATCTCCATTCTAATTCTGAATTTACTTGAATGCCTAATCCAGTACCAATATTTTGAGGTTCATATGCCAATACCCAATTAATATTTTGGGATTTATCATAAATATTGAAATATTGGTTATTGGGATTATACCCATACCAACCGAATAATATTCCAGCTTGACCTCTAAATTTTGTATTATTGTCTCTGTAAATCGGGCCTAAACCAAAGAACAAAGTTCGGACAGTATTAATTGTATTGTTGGTGATATTTGCTTTAACCAAAGGTGCGTAACTCAACATTCCACTCGAAATACTAGCTCTTATACCTACTAATTCTTCTCCTTGTTCTGAAATAGGAAAACCATCTGAATTCAATTGAATAATTGTACCGCCAGATATACAAGAAGTTGAATTTTTGATATCAAAAAAATCCATATTTTGATTACCAAAATCTCCTACTGCATTCAAACTTCCTGTGCTCACATCAAGAGAGTAGTTAGCCTTTGGATATATTACTGTAACATTCTCTTTTAACTCTTTTCGTATTTTTTTATCTTTAGAATAAATAATTAATTTTATAGTGTACTCGCCAGATTGTTTAAATTTAAAAGATTTTTGTTCGTTTCTAAATCCTTCTGATTGCTCACCATTTGAATTTTCCCAAAAAAAAACTGAACCATCTTTAGAACAATTATTAGCAATTACTTCACTATTAACGAATACTTTTGATTTATTTAATTTCAAACATATGTCTTCAATCACTTCAACCGTGGAATTTTGATTTTTTTCTTTTCGAATAATATTAGAATCATTTTGTTGAATATTTTTATCTTTCTTGAAGATTTCTTTTTCGCCGTTTTGGTATTTTATAACAAAAATATCGACTTTATTCGCCGAATATATTGGACCATTGAGATTAGCCCATTTTTTATATTTTACTTGGTCCTGAGTAATTTCAACTACCTTAGATTTAATTTCTTCTGCAGAATTTAACACAATAATATCTTGGGCGCTTAAAATTTTGAATGATAAGAAAATAACAATAAATAAAATATTTTTCATAGGCAATTCGAATGTACTATTTATTTTGAATAAAATTATTTGAAATTTTTATTGATTTGATAATCTCTCAAAGTCCTCTCTCATTTTAATGGCATTCCCTTTAGGAAAATAGTCTTCGTGGTGCACACAAAATAAAAAAGGATCAATGGTTTCCCATTGAAATCCCATGGGCTGAATGTCTATAATTGGGTTGAAAAATTCCATGTTTTTTTTGATTGTTTTGCTGGCAGTATCAAATGAAGCTGTTACCAATGCTCCAATGCCTAATCCCAGTCGTGTTAAAAAGCTTCTTCTTTGAATAGCCATATTCAAATATAAGATAATTTGTTGTTTAATTTTAGGCTGCAATTTTGCAATTTTCCTTTTTAAAATAATTTTATTCCTTTTGAGGGACAATGACTTTTGTAGAATCATAAATGCATTGCATTATCTTTGAGCTTCTAAAAATCATGATTTCAGAAGGGAAAGATTTACGTAAAGTTCAAGTTACACGCTATGTAACTCCCCTGAGAGAGGGTGGCTCTATGCCTGCTTTGGTTGAGGCCGATGATGATTTTTTATATGTATTAAAATTTCGCGGAGCTGGCCAAGGTCCAAAAGCACTCATTGCTGAATTGTTGGGTGGTGAAATTGCCAGATTGTTGGGTCTGAAAGTTCCTGAGTTGGTTTTTACTGATTTAGATGAAGCCTTTGGCAGAACAGAACCCGATGAAGAAATTCAAGATTTATTGAAAGCAAGTACGGGTTTAAATTTGGCATTGCATTTTCTTTCCGGTGCTTTTGGGTTTGATCCTGTAGTAAACAAAGTAGATGCCCTTTTAGCCTCTAAAATAGTTTGGCTCGATGGTTTTATCATGAATATGGATAGAACCGTAAGAAATACAAATATGCTTATTTGGAATAATGAATTGTGGTTAATTGATCACGGTGCAGCATTGTATTTCCATCATGCAGGGCAACCTTGGGATGATAAATATAACAATGCATTTGAACTAATTAAAAAGCATGTATTGTATTACTCTGCAACAAAATTGGATGAGGCCGACACTTGGGCAAAACAACACATCACACCTGAAAAAATTGACGCAATAGTTGAATTAATTCCCGACGAATGGATTCAAGCAGATTTGATTTATGAAACTACCAATTTGCAAAGAGAAGCGTATGCCAATTTTTTGAAAAATAGACTTTTACATTCTTCTGAATTCATTAAATCAGTTCCGCATGGTATCAAGAAATAAAGTTTTTGAATATGCCGTAATTCGAATTGTGCCCTTTGTGGAACGTGAAGAATTTATCAATGTGGGGGTAGTCTTGTTTTGCAAGGAATTGGATTTTTTAGCAGTTAAAATTGCAGTAAATGAAAACAAACTGAATGCAATAGCTCCCCAAATCGATAGTAAATTGGTCTCAGATTATTTGACCTCTTTTAAAATGATTGTTGAAGGACAAAAATCAGGCGGAGAAATTTCGGAATATATTCCTGCTGAAAGATTTAGATGGTTAACGGCAACAAGGAGCGCTATTTTGCAGTGCTCTAAAATTCATCCTGGATTTTGTGCTAATCCTGAGTTGAAACTAAATCAACTTTTTTCTGATTACGTTGAAGTAATAGAAAAGTGATAATTATTCCCAAGTTCGCAATTCCTAAAATTCCAAAATTCTCAAATTTTCCAGATAATTCCCTACCTAAAATGTCGGTTGAATTGATGCCGTAAAGGATTGAAAATATTCCAAATACAATGGTGTATTTCAAATGATTATTTACATATAGATAACAAATTGAAAACAAAATAATGGGCGTTGAATACAAAAAATGTTCTGTGTCGGTAATGAGGATATTCGGCAGTATGGCAAGTATGATAAAATAAGAAAATACCAGAGACTTATTATTGTTTTTTTCTGATAATGCTGAATATTTTTTGAGTAAAATAAAATAAATAAGAGCATAGCTAAAAATGAATGTAATTAAGAAATATAAATGCGAATGATCATTTACACGAAGTGTAATATACCTTCTGATTAATGATGTAAATGTATGATTGCTGTATAAGTACGCTCCATGTTGAAATATTTCATGAATCCATTGTTTGTTTAGATGAATGAAACTATCAATCCCTAAAAATACTATGGGAAGAACAAATAACAATATACTCCATATAACAACACTCAAAATATTTTTTATCTTATTATGGAAAAATAGAGGCAAAGCAAGTACAACCAAATAAGGTTTAATGAATATTGCCATGGCTATGAATAACCCAGAAAGTAGATATTTTTCTTCAAATGTTTTTTGAATGCCCAAACAAAGCAACATCACGATGAACATATTTACATTGCCCAAATGAATTTCCCGAAATAAATGATTTACAGTAATTAATATTACAAAGAGCAGTAAATACTTATGTTTTATTTCTTGATGTAAAATTGTGTTTTGAAGGATGTTTTTTACTATAACGATTGAAATAATGGTCGCAAATGAAAGCATTATTCCATGAATAATACATGCTGTTTTATAGCCAAATAATAAATATGGACTAAACCATAAAATGAAAACGGGTGAATATTTATAATATCCTGAGGTAAGTCCAAAATTCACTCCATAAATAGGATTTCCACTAAAAAATGCCTTTCCCGCCAAATAATACACTTTGAAATCGCTCATTTCAAATCGATTATTTTTTATTTCTAATAAAATAATGACAACAAAAAGGCAAAGGGTAAACCAATAAAATACTTTGTTCTTTTTATAGTTTTCAAGAATGGATTGCATATCTATAGTTTCACTTATTGCAAATATATTTTATATTCAAACTATATTTGCTCGTAGTATGGCAAAGATATTTAAAGGTTTGGTTTTCGGTTTGATTTGTGTCGTTTTATTTTCGAATAAAGCAATTGCTCAAAATGATTCCGATGAATCTAAGGTTCAGGTAAAGAAATCAACTATTGATGATGTTGCAGCTTTACAAATATTTGACTCTAAGGGGAAAAAGGTTTCGTATGCTAAGTTTATCAAAGCAATTGAAAAATCATTGATAGCCAATTCTAATGCTAGAGGAATATTATTGTTTGGTGAACTTCACGACAACCCAATAGCGCATTGGTTAGAGCTACAAGTTACCCAAGATTTATATGCCTTTCAGCCGAATATGATTTTGGGTGCAGAAATGTTTGAAACCGATCAACAAGCTGCGTTAAACACATATTTAAATCCTCCTGTTGATACCACAAAAAAGAGTACTTCGGTTAATCCTATGGGTATGGGTTTTGGTCCTGATCCCAATTATATAAAGTTGAAAAAGTCAATCAAGTTATGGAACAACTTTGTAACTGATTATCAGCCTTTGATTGATTTTGCCAAAGAAAATCATTTGCCATTTGTAGCAACGAACATTCCAAGACGCTATGCATCTTTGGTTTATAAAAGCAGCATTGGCGCTATTTATGGTAATGAAGGAGTGAAAAATGGAGCTCAAAGAACTTTTTCCGTAGGAACAAAATTACCAAGTTGTGATACTGGAATTTTCAAGAAAGATTCAATGAGTTATTTTTCTGAAATTAATAAAGGACAATCTATCCCTCCAATATTTGTTTATGATTCTACTTTGCAATGTTATAAAGATATTTTTGCAATGGCAGGTGGTCATGGTGGTCAAAATTTACCTATGAGTCAAGCCATTAAAGACGCAACAATGGCTTCTCAAATTTATACCCATTTGCCATCAAGTGGTATTTTTGTGCACTATAATGGTTCTTACCACAGCGATAATCACCAAAGTATAGAATGGTACTTAAATCAGTACAATCAAAATATTTTGAAAAACTATTATCAAATGAATGTGGTTACAATTTCTACACGCATGCAAATGAATGTAAGCGAATTGGAAAATGAGAACAAAGGAATTGCCAATTTTATTATTGTAGTGCCTGAAAATATGACCAGGACTTACAAATAATTAAGCGCCTTTACATTGGTCTCAGTTATCGTAATGTCCCTCCAAACACAATATTTTTTGGATTTATTGTTTAGTTTTGACATTGTTCAATGCCTTTTTGCTTAGGTTTGTATGATTAATATGTTGTTCGACTCATTTGGCCGCATCATAACTATTTAAGAATTTCTGTTACTGATCAGTGCAATTTTCGTTGTACTTATTGCATGCCAGAAGAAGAATATGCATGCGCCGGTAAAGATGAATTGATGTCGGCAAATGAAATAACCAAAATTGCAGAAGAATTCGTAAAACTTGGTGTAAATAAAATTAGGTTAACCGGTGGTGAACCCATGCTTCGAAAAGACTTTGCTCAAATAGTTGAAAGTTTGTCGCAATTGCCTGTTCAGTTAACGATTACTACCAATGGTGTTTTGGTAGATAAGTATCTCGATTTGTTGAAAAAATCGAAAATCAAAACAATCAATGTGAGCATTGACTCATTAATTGAAACCGAATTTGAGAAAATAACAGGCCGCAATATGTTTCAAAGGGTTTGGCAAAATATTCAACTATTGCTCAAACATGGCTTTGAAATAAAGTTAAATGTTGTGGCAATGAAAGGACATATTGAAGCTGAATTTGAGAATTTTCTTGCTTTAACCAAAGACTATCTGTTGGAAGTTAGATTTATAGAATTTATGCCTTTTACAGGCAATCATTGGGAAAGCAATAAGGTAATAACTGAAGTGGAGTTGCTAGAACTTGCAAAGTTAAATCATGAAGTAACGGCTATCGAAACTCCTGCACATTCAACAGCAAAAAAATACCAAATAGATAATAATCAAGGTACAATAGCATTTATTTCAACCATGAGCAGCCATTTT
>Ga0214923_10000182_pt1 | contig 96040 bp, 97 predicted proteins | sample LL1510_MetaG_FD_177993 | JGI IMG/M metagenome (GOLD analysis project Ga0214923, IMG submission 177993) | Freshwater microbial communities from Lake Lanier, Atlanta, Georgia, United States - LL-1510 | ecosystem: Environmental > Aquatic > Freshwater > Lake | place: USA: Georgia | collected... | reverse complement strand
GCTGAACGAATGTGGGATGTCTCTAGGGAACAATTTGTTGAATCAGAACTAAGATCCTTCTGGCCTCTTTTAAAAAATAGAAACTTGATTGGCCAAATTCGAGAAATATCCCCCTTTACCTCATTGCGCGCAATCAGTAATAAGTTACAACTTGATCCTCACTTAAAAATGATTGTTGATCGGTATGCAACATATACTGGAAGTGATCCCCGGACAGCCCCAGCAGTCCTACTGACTATTGCATTTATTGAAAGTACTTTTGGGGCTTGGCATATAAAGGGTGGGATTGGCCAGTTATCAATTGCAATACAAAATAGATGCGAAGAATTAGGAGTAAAGTTTGAGTTCAATACAGGCGTTAATGAGATTTCTATTGAACGAGATAAAGTCAATGGAATAATTTTAGAAGACGGTAGATTTATTGAAAGTAATTTAGTAGTTACAAATGCAGACGCAGAAATCGTCTATAACAAACTCGTATCTAAAAATGTTAAATCAGCAAATTTTGAACGAAGAAAACTAAGTAAGGCTACAAAGTCTTTAGCTGGATTTTCTCTGCTTCTAGGACTTGATAACTCCAAAGGCAAAAGTCCTCAACTGAATCACCATAATGTTTTTTTTCCTGAAAACTACGACAATGAATTTGAAGAAATATTTACAAAAAAAATACCTGTTACAGACCCAACTATTTATATTTGTGCGCCAAACGATGAAAATATGGTGAAGGGCGATAATAAAGAAGCTTGGTTTGTTCTTGTAAATGCCCCGCGTCATGAACCTGGCTTTGGCTGGGATTGGAGTCGTTCCGGCCCAGAATACGCAAAAAAAATTGTGGGTAAGTTAGACCAATTAGGCTTAAATGTCTCTGCTCGACTTGATCTAGTTAAATTTAGAACACCTGCTGATTTAGAAAGTTATGCAAACGCCCCGGGAGGTTCGATTTATGGGACTTCCAGCAATTCAGCAAGATCAGCTTTTTTACGCGCACGAAATAGATCAAAGACCAAAGGCCTGTTTTGCGTAGGCGGTTCTACTCACCCTGGGGGTGGACTACCGTTAGTCGGAATCAGTGCAGAAATTGTTTCAAAGTTAATCGGAAAAGCTTAATCTAACTTTGCTTTTGTGTAGCCCAAAAGCATAACGACACTTATTAGTTGAAAAATTGACCATATATATACAGGTACAGAAATAAAACCAATCCCTAACTGAAGTAAGATTAGGGTAATAAAAATAAATGAAGCACGCACTGGTCGCTCTGCAATTGTTACTATTGCGATTTTCGATAAACCGAGACCACTTGACCTAGCTCGAATGTATTCCTGAATGGAGGCCAAAGTAATTACCACAAATAATACTCCTAAATTAATTCCTATTTTATACAGAGCTAGGACCCAAAATATTTCCGATATCCGATCCACAATTGAATCTAAAAGTGCTCCCCATTTTGAACTTTTTCCTGAAATAATCGCCATACTGCCATCAATTCCATCTGCAAAAAGAGATAAAACAAGGAGAACTGGTGCCCAAACTGATTTAGCATACAAATATAATAAAATCGAAAATACAAATCCTAAAATAGTTATTAGATTAGGTGAGATTCTTAATCGCTGAAATGCCTTAGCTACAAAATATGAAATAGTTAGCCAGATTTTAACTATTCCAACAATTTCTGCGCTACCGTGTAAATCGCTCCAAGATTTATAGAAGTCATTCCTGTTCATATCCAAAGTATATTTGTAAATCTGATTTACTCAGGTTGTAACTAGATTCACAATCTCCCCCGTAATTTTAGGTATTTGGTTGCTGCCACGCTCTTCATAAGGTGTTCAGGGTGGTGCTTGCTCAAAAATAAGTTTGAAATGGCGGTTCAGATTCCGCTCTAGCATCTACCACGGTAGCGTTGCGCCGTGACTTTCACTCTTGGCCAGGATCTGTCCTCTATGCGCAAGGACATTGATTATGCGCTTACTGATTTTATTCAATGTGAAAACAGGTATCTTTCAAAAATTGGCACAGAGTTAGATCCCGTAGCCCAAGGTATAGAAAAATTTTTACTTGAAGGTGGTAAGCGCCTTAGGCCATTGTTTGCATATGTCGGCTACTTAGCTACAGGTGGGAAGGCAAGTGCCGAGGTAGTAAGAGCTATATCCTCTTTGGAATTAATTCATGTTTGTGCACTTATTCATGATGATGTTATGGATGGTTCTGACACTCGACGTGGTGCTCCAAGTATTCATAAATTATTTGAAACAATGCATCAAAAGGAAATATTGCAAGGATCAGCCTCTAAATTTGGAATTGCAGCTGCCATACTTATAGGAGATCTAGCCTTAGTTTGGTCAGCCCAAATGCTTCATAACTCAGGAATTAAAAATCAAGATTTGATAAATGTTTTACCATTTTATGATGAAATGCGAGTTGAACTTATGGCGGGACAATATTTAGATGTGTATGAACAATCACTTGCTTCACAAAGTATTGAGCGATCACTGAAAGTTGCTAGATATAAATCTGGTAAGTACACGATTGAAAGACCTTTGCATTTTGGAGCTTCACTTGGAGGTGCTTCCGAAGATCTTCTAGCGGTTTTTACAAAGTATGGGATCCCATTGGGTGAGGCTTTCCAGTTAAGGGATGATCTGCTTGGGGTATTCGGAGATCCTAAAGTGACCGGCAAACCTTCAGGTGATGATTTACGGGAAGGAAAACGCACTGCCTTAATTGCAGCCACAATGGACAGATCTACTGACTCCCAACTTAAATTTCTATCAAAGTACTTTGGTGATCCAAATCTCTCTGAAGACCGAATCAACCAGATTCAAGAGATCATTATTGACACTGGCGCTCAATCTCACATTGAATCTATGATCGAACAATTGGCTCAAAGCGCGCTCACTGCTTTAACCTTTGAAGGTGTCTCATCGATAGGCAGAGAACTACTAACCCAACTGGTTAACTTATCGACTAAAAGAAAGATTTGAAATGACAGCAAAAGTTAAGGGACCAACTGACAATGTTGTAATCGTTGGGGCTGGACTTGCTGGATTAAGTGCTGCGCTACGCCTGGCTGGAGCAGGGAGAAAAGTTACTGTAATTGAGCGGGAAAGTGTCCCTGGTGGAAGAAATGGTTTATTAAATAAATCAGGGTTTTCATTTGATACAGGACCATCTGTTCTGACTATGCCAGATCTAATTTCTGATGCGCTTGCTTGTGTAGGAGAGGATATTAAGGATTGGCTAGATTTAGTTCCATTAAAGCCTTTGTACCGTGCTTTTTATGATGATGGAACCCAACTAGATGTACATGCCGATACCAATCAAATGCAAGCTGAAATTGCAAAGACTATAGGTTCACAAGAGGCAATTGGATATGGAAAGTACGTAGATTTCGTAACCAAGTTATATAAGTATGAGATGAATGATTTTATTGATCGAAATATTGACTCACCACTTAATTTACTAACACCTAACTTAGCCAGGTTAATTGCGCTGGGAGGCTTTAGAAAATTAGCTCCAAAAGTGAACCAATTTTTGAAAGATCCTCGGACCCAAAAAGTTTACTCATTTCAAGCCATGTACGCAGGTGTCAGCCCACAACAAGCATTAGCTATCTACGCCGTAATTGCTTATATGGATTCAGTTAATGGAGTTTTTTTCCCTAAAGGTGGAATGCATGCCGTCCCAAGAGCGTTGGCTGCTGCCGCCGAAAAACATGGCGTTACCTTCAAATACAATTCAACGGTAACCTCAATTGAACGGCAAAATGGAAGAGCTACAGCCGTAATAACCCAAGCGGGTGAGCGTTACAAGTGTGATGTAGTTGTATTAAATCCAGATCTACCCATTGCATGGCGAGATCTTCTAAATAAAGAACCACTATCAATCAAAAGGCTAAAGTACTCTCCTTCATGTGTAACATTACTTGTTGGATCAAATAAGAGTTATGACCATTTAGCCCATCACAATATCCATTTTGGTAAATCTTGGGATGGAGTTTTTGAAGAATTAATTAAAAAGAAGACTTTAATGAGTGATCCTAGTATTTTAGTTACAGTCCCTTCGATGGACGATTCTTCTTTAGCTCCAACAGGTAAAACTTCTTATTATGTTCTATTCCCTACTCCAAATCTAACCGCCAATATTGATTGGGAAAAAATTGGCTCTAAATACCGTGATGAGATGATAAAAGCTTTAGAGGATAGAGGATATAAAGATTTTGCAAAAGGAATTGAAGTTGAACATCTAACAACACCATTAGATTGGCAAAAACAAGGAATGGCCCAAGGAGCTCCTTTTGCAAGTGCCCACACATTTTTACAAACAGGCCCATTTAGACCATCAAATCTGGCCAAAGGTTATGAAAACATTGTTTTTGCTGGATCAGGTACACAACCTGGCGTTGGCGTCCCAATGGTTTTGATTTCTGGCAGGTTAGCGGCCGAGCGAATTGTTGGACCAGTCAAATAAAGTATGAATGAATTAAGTGCTGCTGGTATCACAGATTCCAAGATTAGAAAATCCTATATCGAATGTAAAAAACTAAATTCTACTCATGGAAAAACTTATTTTCTAGCAACAAAATTTTTACCACCAAATAAGAGACCATTTGTTCACGCCTTATATGGATTTGCCAGATACGCTGATGAAATAGTTGATGATCTCTCCTCAACTCTGACTGAATCTGAAAAATCACAAGTACTAACAAACTGGGGAATTTCAGTATTGGAAGATATTAAACGCGGATATAGTGAGGATAAAATTGGTAGAGCCCTTGTTGATACTGTAATTAGATTTGACCTACCAATTGATTATTTTGAAGCATTTTTGAATTCTATGTCCATGGACTTAACAGTTACTGAGTATCGCACCTATACAGATCTTTATCAGTATGTATATGGCTCTGCTGCCGTTATTGGACTACAAATGTTACCTATACTGGGTGTTGTTGATAAAAGTAAGTTTGACGAGGCAAAAAATGCTGCAGAGAAACTTGGAATTGCTTTTCAACTTGCAAATTTCATTCGAGATGTAGGTGAAGATCTAGATCGAGGACGTGTATACCTTCCAATGGAGGAGCTAAGCTCTCATAATGTCACTAGGGAAATGTTAGAAAAGAGAGTATTAACGCCCGAGATTAAGAGTGCGCTGAAGGAACAGATCGATAGAGTTCGAAGGCTCCAAAAGGAATCTGCATCTGGAATTAAATTACTAAGTCCAAGTAGTAGAGCTTGCATTGAGGCTGCCAGTGAGCTCTACTGTGGAATTGTCGATGAGGTAGAGAAAATTGACTACCAAATTTTTAAATATAGAGCTAAGACTTCTGCGTGGCGGAGATTAAAGGTTGCAGTGCCTGCATATTTGCGAGCTAAATCTAGTCGTTAATTTAACTTTTTTGAAATCCTTGCTTACCCCAAAATACCCATAAAGCCATAACCAACAATACTAAGGAAAATCCAAACATTAAATCCTCTACTGGAGCAGACGCTATGCGAACTCCAATTATGGCTTCAGGACTATACATAACTATATTTCTTGAAGTTAACCACCAATTTGTAATGAGTTGGAAAGGTAAAATTATTGAGTAGCTTGTCCAAAATACCTTTTTTCTGGTTAATCTTGTTTTGATGATCAATAAATCCACAATAACTGCAAAAACGACTGCGATCATTGCAATCTCCGTGTAAACCATCACTCATCCCCCACAATCCAGTGTTTTTTTACAGTTCTAACCGCTTCAATCGTCATAACCGCCGCTATCGGAACAAAAATAAAAAATAAAAATTCTTCTAGGGGAATATCAAACGGTCCATACCAACCAAGAATTTGGTTTCTATCAAAAAACCAATGGCCATTATTTATTGCATAGGCATCCCAAATTAAGAATAATGTTGATACCGGCACAATACTTAAAAAAAGTCTTTTGGCTCTTCGCAATACTCCAACTTTAAGTACTACTTCCAGCCAAAAAGAGCCCACAATGGTGAAAATAATCATGGCAAGATAACCAAATTTCAACACAGGCTAACTATAGACAATACTTTTTAACGCAACGTTGATATAGGCTAAGCACACGGGAGCTAAGTGTTTTAGCTGAGAGGGCTTGAAATTCAAGCCGACCGGTTGACCAGTTCGGTAATGCGAATTGGAAAGGATTTTCACATGTCCCTGTTAGAAATCATCGCATTTGTTGTCTCATTAGTTGCTGTAATTTTAGGAGTACTTGGATCGAGAATTACATGGCCCTGGTGGAGTACTGGAAGCTTGTTGTATGCATATATTTTCCTACAATCTAAGTATTATGCAAGTGCATCACTTCAAATCATTTTTATTTTGGGAGGTATTTGGGGTTGGTTAGGTTGGGGTCCAAAAGGTGCTCAACCAAAAAAGTTGAAAATAAATACCAGAGTAATAGTGATTGCAGCAATAACAATTTTTTCATTTGCCCTTTGGCCAATTCTGGTCCATGTAGGTGCAACCTCTACGGTAATCGAATCATTCGGATTTGTCGGAAGCGTTACGGCTCAATTACTTATGATTTGGCAAAAATTTGAGGCCTGGCCAATTTGGTTGGTTGTCAATATCGCCTATACCTACCAGTATTTTACTGGTGAACTATATTTAACAAGTTTTCTATATGTGATCTTTAGTTTTGTGGCGATCTGGGGTTGGATAAGATGGAAGCGGGAAACAATTAAGAATGAAATATCCTAGCCTGATTAATGAGTTAAAAAATTCAAAAGCAAATCCAACAATAATTTCTATAGATGGCGTAGCTGGATCTGGTAAGACGACTCTTGCTCAAAGAATTAGTAATGACCTCACTGAAATTCATATAATTCATATGGATGATCTTTATGATGGTTGGATTGATCCACTTTCGGAAGAATTAGCAATTCGTATACGGAGTCAAATTATTTTACCCATACTAAAAAATGGTCGAGCAATCTATAAAAAGTATGATTGGGCACTAAGAAAGTTTGACCAAGAGATTGAGATTTTCGGAATTAAGTATTTAATTCTTGAGGGTGTGGGTTCAGGTCAGCAGGCATTTAGAGAATTTGTAAATGTGGCAATATGGATAGAGTTTGACCCTGTAGCTGGATTAGAGCGGGTTATAAACCGAGATGGAGAAGCGATTAGAAAAGATATGAATAAATTCCTTATTGATCAAGAAAAGCACTTTAGTATCGAAAGAACTCGTAATTTCGCTCACTACACCCTAAATGGCGTGCCTTAAACTATAAACTTATAAATTTTCTCTAAACTTCGATTGTGTCTGATTTAACCGGAGAGCTAATCGATAATCGATACCTGCTCCAGCGTCAACTGGCTTTCGGTGGGATGGCAACCATTTATGCCGCCTTAGATACCAGACTTGATCGGGCTGTTGCGGTCAAAATTATGCATCCACATCTAGCTAGCGATGAGGCATTTGTCTCTAGATTTATTAAGGAAGCAAAAGCGACCGCTGCACTCTCACATCCGAATATAGTCGCAATTCAAGATCAAGGGTGGAACGAGGGAGGAGCTCCAGCTGTATTTATAGTTATGGAGCTGGTTGAGGGAAATACATTAAGAGATTTTCTAAATGAAAATGGACCATTATCTATTGAACAGACTATTCAGTTAATTATTCCGGTTTTAAGTGCACTTAGCGCCGCGCACCAAACTGGAATTATTCATAGAGACATTAAACCTGAAAATATCCTAATATCTAAAGATGGAAGAATAAAAGTAGCTGATTTTGGATTAGCAAGAAATAATGCAGTGGGTCAAACAATGACAGCAGAATCAAGTGTCGTACTTGGTAGCGTATCTTATCTCTCTCCTGAACAAGTCCAACGTGGTATCTCTGATGCTAGAAGCGATGTTTATGCAATAGGGATTGTGCTTTTCGAAATGTTAACAGGTACTAAACCTTATGATGGTGATACTCCAATACAAATTGCCTATAAACACGTGAATGAAAGAATTCCAAGGGTCAATTTAGTAAAGGAAGGTATTCCAGAAAATCTGACAGAATTAATATTTTCTAGCACTTCTCCAAATCCAGATGAAAGGCCAAGAGACGCTCAAGAGTTACTTAATAGTATTCGCACTTTTCAAGAGCAAATCGATCCTAAGCGCCGACAATTAAGTTTAGAGTTAGATCTACCGCCCATCAGAGTTAATTTGAAAAAACGAAAGAAAGTCTCAGTAACCTCTGCCCTAAGCGGACTTAAAGATAAAACTTCACAAATTATCTCTAGCCAACCAATAAACTCAACCAAGCCCGAGGAATCTATCGGTACAAAAAAGAGAAGAGTATCCAGAAGAGTAAAAAGAAATAGAATCATTGCATTATTGCTAGTTACCGCTTTAATTTTTGGAGTAATTAAGTATTTAGATTCTGGGAAAATCACAGTACCTTCGCTCGTTGGCCTCAGTAAATCTGAAGCCAACAAAGTGCTGGATGGACTTGGTTTAAAATCTCAAATCTTGAGTGAGATTTTCAGTGAGGATATTCCAAAGGGTAAAATTATTTCATCAAAGCCAGCTGGAGGAGGAAAGATCACTCCAAATGGCACGGTAGGGTTAAATATTTCAAAAGGCCAGGAAAGAATACTTATCACTGACTTAACCGGAAAAACTCCCGATGTTGCCTCGCAAAAAATTGCTGAATTAGGGCTCAATGTTGGTGAGATATTTGAGAGCTTTGATCTAAAAATTGATTCGGGTTTTGTTATTAGAACTGACCCAGCGGTTGGATCTAACGTTAAAAGGGGCACTGTCGTAAACTTAATAGTTAGTAAAGGAATTGAAAAAATTGAATTAACTTCGTATATTGGAAAAAATGGCGAACAAGCGCTTTCTGAGTTGACCGATAGTGGTTTTGATGTAGATGTTGAGTATAAGTTTAGTGACAATATTTTTAAAGGACAGGTTATCTCTCAGGCTCCAGATAGATCAGATGCAATTCCTATAGGAAGCAAAATTAGGCTGGTAATTTCCAAGGGACCTGAGTTTATTTTTGTTCCAAATGTTTTAGGTAAGAGTAAAAATAGCGCAACTCTAGATTTGGAGAATCTAGGGCTTCGCGTATCTATAAAAGGTACTGGTAAAGTCAATAATATTTCCCCGGCAATTGGAAGTAAGGTCAAACAAGGATCATTAATTACACTTACTTTAAGGTAATAATCTGCATGACTCTCAGGTAGGCTCTACAAGTGGTGAAAGCAAATGATTTTGTGAGAATTGGTGCACATGTTCCCACCTCGGGGGGAATGGCAACACGCTCTATCGAATATGCCTTAACGATCAAAGCTGAAGCCATTCAGGTTTTTGCATCAAGTCCTAGAACTTGGGCAACCTCACCTCCAAATCCGAAGATGGATGAGTTGTTTCGTGAAAAAACTAATGAACATGATATCGAACCCTATGTCCATGCCTCATTTCTAATTAATTTGGGATCTCCAACGAAATCGACATATGAGAATTCACTTTCTGCGACCGCTTACTCCTTAAAACGTGGTCGAGAAATTGGAGCGAAAGGTGTAGTTGTTCATACTGGTTCTGCAGTGGATGAATCACATGTTGATAATGCTTGGAAGCAAATACATGAAGGTGTGATGCCAATACTAAATAATCTTAAGGATGATGATCCATGGCTCTTGCTGGAACCGACTGCAGGGCAAGGGCAGTCGCTGGTAAAAAAACTTGATGATCTTACTAAGTACTTTGAAGCCTTGGAGTGGCATCCAAAAGTCGGTGTATGTCTTGATACCTGCCATGTATTTGCAGCTGGGCACGATATTAAAAAACCAGGCGGAATGGCGGAAACTTTGGATCTTCTTGTTAAAGTTGTTGGAATAGAAAGAATTCAGCTGATTCACGCCAATGACTCCATGGATATATGCGGAAATCTTAAAGACCGCCATCAAAATATTGGTAAGGGCGAAATCGGCACTGAACCATTTATCGAACTTATCTCTCACCAAGCAATTGCAAATGCACCATTGATCTTAGAAACTCCTGGAGCTGAACCAGAACATGGAAGTGAAGTAAAGTTATTGAAAAAGTTTAGAGATAGTAAATGAAATCTAAAATCCTCCTTTACATAGGACTACTTGCTACAACTGCAATTTGGGGTGGTTCCTTCTTAATTATGAAAGATTCACTTGAGCGCCAAAATGTATACTCTTTTCTAGCGACTAGATTTGTACTTGCTTCCTTAATAATGTTTGCCTTCAATCCAAAATCCCTTGTTGGGCTTAATAAAGTTTTTATCAAGCGAGCAGTTTTTGCAGGAATGCTAACAAGTGGTGGTTTTATCTTTCAAACATTTGGATTAACTCAAACTACAGTTTCAAATACAGGTTTTATTACCGGATTATACTTGGTCTTCACTCCGCTAATAGCCTGGCTTTTGTTAAAGCATAAAATTACAAAAGCTCAATGGGGTGCGGTATTAGTAGCAACGATGGGTCTATATCTTATTGCATATAACGGAATATCAGTTGGTGTTGGTGAAATATTAGTTTTGGTTTCTGCGGTGATGTTTGCTGCACAAATAGTTGCAGTTGGCGAGTGGAGTGATGGTAAAAATAGCTACCCACTAACCCTAATTCAAATTATGGTTGCGGCTGTGGTGTTTTCAATCTTCACAATTAAGGATGGGTATCAGCTGCCGCCAGATAGCTCAGTTTGGTCGGCGGTAATTTTTACTGCCGTTTTTGCAACTTTTTTTGGATTTTTAATTCAAGTAAGAGCTCAGGCAGTTATGAGTGCAACTGTTGCGGGAGTGCTACTAGCCATGGAAACTCCATTTGCCTTATTTTTTGGTCTATATTTTGATAATGATCCACTAACACTAAGAATTATGTCTGGCGGAACTTTAGTAATGTTGGCCATGGCGATGGTTATTTGGTCAGACAGTAAAAAATCATCTAAAGATAATATGAGGAGTAAAAATTAAGAAATTAATAGATCTTAGATCTGACACTGTGACCCGACCATCAATAGAAATGCGAAATGTCATGGCACAAGCTGAGGTGGGTGATGATGTTTACAGTGAAGACCCTACAGTAAATTTGCTAGAGCAGAAAGTTGCAAAATTATTTGGTAAGGAAGCCGCTTTGTTTTGTCCAACTGGCTCATTGGCAAATCAATTAGCAATTAGGATGTTGGTTTCTCCTGGCGAAGAGTTAATTACTGAGACAAACTCCCATATCGTAAGGGCAGAACTTGGTGCAGCAGCTACATTCAGCGGAATTACAACCCGAACCTGGGAGGCCGATAGAGGACTTTTAAACGCAGATGAGGTTTTAAAAATTATTAAACCAGACTCAGGACCATATCTTGTTTCGACAACTGCGATTGCTATTGAGAATACTCATAATTTTGGTGGAGGTACAGTACAGTCAATAACTGAAATTGAAAAATTAAGAAATGCAACAAATTCTTTAGGTATTAAGATGCATTTAGATGGTGCGCGAATTTGGAATGCTCATGTTGCAAGTAAAATTGGATTAAGTGACTACGGTAAACATTTTGATACCTTAAGTGTTTGTTTATCAAAGGGTCTGGCAGCCCCCATTGGATCGCTAGTGATCTCCAGTCAGGAGGTAATTGCTAGAGCAAGACAATGGCGTAAAAGATATGGGGCTGGAATGAGACAAGTCGGAATACTTGCAGCAGCTGGTATTTATGCAATTGAGAATAATCTTTCGAAATTAGAATTGGATCATAAGCGAGCAAAAGTAGTAGCACAAAGTATTGAGAGCACTGAATCCTCACTAATTACTTCAAAATTTGTTGAAACAAATATTGTGGGTTTAGATCTTTCAAAAACGGGGTTAACGGCAAAAAAGCTTTCGGAACTATTAAGTGAGGAAGGAATTCTTACCTCAGCTCTGGGGCCAAAATATTTAAGGTTAGTTTTGCATTGTGATATCACTGATAGTGATATTGATGTACTTCTCGAGAAAATTCCAAAAGTTTTAAAGCGCGCCCTCGTGGCTTAGTAGCCATTCTTTGATTTTTATCCCGTAGGCGTAGTTTCCGATTGCTCCCCCACTTTTTATTATTCTGTGGCAAGGGACTATGGGTGCAATTAGATTTTGACCACATGCCGTGCCTGCAGCACGGATTGCTGCCTTCGATCCAGCTCTTGCAGCCAATTCAGTATATGTCAAAGTTTTACCAGAGGGTATCTTGCGTAGAGCTTTCCAAACCTCCTGAGAAAATTTTGCTCCTGACTGACGCACCTTTATGGCATTTATAGAATTCAAATCACCTTCAAAGTAAGCTTCAACCAATTCCGAAATTATAGGAATACTTTTACTGTACTTTATTTTCTGATTCTTATCTTGATCTAGAATTCTATTTTTTAGATTTTCAACTCCATAAAACCCTGAAGCTACCAATATATCTTCATCAGCAATTAGAGTTAACTCTCCGATAGGAGTTCTCAAATTTGTTGATACTAACATTGTGTAACTATATCGATTCCTAAACTAAATTTGAACCCTTCTATTTTTTGTGATCTCGCAACATCTCTGCTACTAAGAACGCGAGTTCTAAAGATTGAGTATGGTTTAAACGTGGATCGCATGCGCTCTCATATCGAGTTGCTAGATCCTCATGGCTGATTTGATCACCACCTCCGACACATTCGGTCACATCATCGCCAGTAAGTTCTATATGAATTCCACCAGGATGGGTACCTAGTTTTTTATGAACTTCAAAAAATCCACGTACCTCATCTAATACGTCATCAAATTTTCTAGTTTTATATCCACTTGGTGCCTCATAGGTATTTCCATGCATTGGATCACATACCCAAAGGACTTTAGCCCCAGATTTAGTAACGGTATCAATAAGTGCAGGTAATTTTTCACGAATTAATGAGGCTCCCATTCGTGAGATAAAGGTGAGTCTTCCTGGTTCATTATTTGGATTCAACTTTTTGATTATTGCTAAAACTTCTTCGGAAGTTGTTTTTGGCCCAAGCTTTACGCCAATTGGATTATGAATTTTTTCGGCAAAATCCATGTGCGCACCATCTAATTGGCGAGTTCGCTCACCAATCCAAACAAAATGGGCAGAGACATCATATGGATTACCCGTTCTAGAATCTATTCTGGTCAGTGCTTTTTCATACTCTAATATCAGTGCTTCATGGCTTGAGTAAAAGTCGACAGATTTAAATGAAATTGGGTCAATTCCTGCAGTTTGCATAAAATTAATTGCTCTTCCAATTTCATTTGCCATCTCTTCATAGCGAGCGCTAAATCTCGCATCTGCGGCAAACCCCTTATTCCAGCTATGCACCTGTCTTAAATCTGCAAATCCACCTTGAGTAAAAGCGCGCACTAAATTCAATGTTGAAGCTGATGTGTTATAAACCTTCAATAATCTTTCTGGATTAGGAGTTCTAGCTTCTTTCGTAAACTCAAGATCATTTACCGCATCACCTCGATATGCTGGCAGAGTTACACCATTTCGAGTCTCGCTGTCATTACTTCTTGGCTTTGCAAATTGGCCTGCCATTCTTCCTACCTTTATTACAGGCAGAGAGGAGAAATACTGCAAAACTGCTGCCATTTGCAAAATGGTCTTGATTCGATTTCGTACTGAATCAGCAGTTGCCCCTACAAAGGTCTCAGCGCAATCGCCACCTTGAAGCCAAAATGCTTTACCTGCAGCAGCCTCTGCAATTCGACTTTTCAGATTGTCACACTCGCCAGCAAATACCAGCGGTGGATAGGTTTCTAACTCTGAAACCACCGATTTAACCGCTTGCTTATCCGGCCAAGTGGGTTGTTGGGCCGCAATAAGATTCGGAGTAAAGATTGAATTCATATTCATTAGATAATGGTAGGCAATCGACAGTTGAGGATGTGGCTAATTAAGCCCACAATTAACCGAAGAAAATCTCCGCCTCTTTGTATAAGGCAGGATCAACTGTTTTTAACTTTGTAGTAGCTGATGCCAGTGGTACCCGTTCAATATTGGTGCCATGAAGTGCAACCATCTTGCCCCAGTCGCCGTCATGAACAGCTGTTATTGCATGTAAGCCGAATCTTGTGGCCAGTACGCGATCAAACGCAGTAGGCGTTCCACCTCGCTGTATGTGGCCGAGTACCGATGTTCTAGCCTCTTTGCCAGTCTTTGCCTCAATTTGCTTAGCAAGCCACTCGCCGATACCAGATAGCTTTACATGTCCAAAAGCATCAAGAGTTTGATCTTTAGTAACCATATCTCCATCTTGTGGAATTGCCCCTTCTGCAATAACAATTATTGGAGCATAACTTTGCTGAAACCTCGATTCCACCCATTTGCAAACCTGATCAACTGAAAATTTAACCTCAGGAATCAAAATACATGAAGCTCCTCCGGCAAGACCTGAGTGCAATGCAATCCAACCGGCATGACGTCCCATAACTTCAACAATTAAGGCACGATGATGTGATTCAGCAGTTGTATGTAATCGATCGATCGCCTCTACTGCAATATTTACTGAAGTATCAAAACCAAATGTGTAATCGGTGTTGTTTAAGTCATTGTCAATAGTCTTTGGAACACCAATTACCTTTACTCCTAATGAATCTAGCTTGGTTGCAACCCCCAAAGTATCTTCGCCACCAATTGCAATGAGGGCATCTATACCCATTTTTGCTAAATTTTCTTTTATCTTTTCAACGCCGCCATCAATTTTAAATGGATTTGTCCTAGATGAACCCAAAATAGTTCCACCCTTTGGCAAGATCCCTCTAGTTGCGGGCAGATCTAATTTCATTGTTAAGCCCTCTAATGGGCCTCGCCAACCATCCTTAAATCCGACAAATTCATATCCGTACTCTTTAACTCCTTTACGGACTACTGCACGTATTACCGCATTTAATCCAGGACAATCGCCACCACCTGTTAAAACTCCGATGCGCATTAAATAAACTCCAGCCTAAGTTGGTTTATAAATTGGTCAACGCCAGGGCCTAAGTCTACTCTGCCGCAATGGGATTAAAACCCGAGATTGATCAGTATCTGAAGCAACGGGCAGCGATGGGCCTGCCCGCGGTATGGCAAGCCTCCTTGGATGAGATTAGAGGTAATACCCATCTACATGTGGCACTAGAGCAACCATTAATTGATTTGTTTGAGGTGAGCAATCAGAAAATTCCAGGGCTTTCATCACAATTGCCTATACGAATTTATCGGCCATCTAGTGAGAAAAATTTACCTGTACTAGTTTTTTATCATGGCGGTGGTTGGGTTCTAAATTTTCTAGATATATATGAACCTGCGCTACGTAAGTTAGCAAAGGTAGGAGGATTTGTAATTGTTGCCGTAGAGTATCGAAAGGCGCCTGAGCATCCTTTTCCAGCAGCTTTTGATGATTGTTTTGCAACCTTAAATTGGGTTATTCAAAACGCTGATCGCTTAGGAGTAGATAGAGATCGAGTTGGAGTTGGTGGTGACAGTGCCGGTGGTAATTTGGCTTCTGCAGTTGCAATTAAGGCTCGAGATGTTAACTTGATCCGCCTTAGCTACCAATTACTAATCTACCCTTGTAATGATTATGAGATGAATTACCAATCTGCGAGTAAATACGCAGATAACTTTGGATTAACAACCAAAGCAATGAAATGGTTCTGGGATCAATACCTGCAACGTGATGAGTTCAAAAACTATCCCTATGCCATACCAAGTAAGATAAATTCTCTGAAAGGTGTAGCACCTGCGATTATTTTTAATGCTGAATTTGATCCACTTGTAGATGATGGCAAAAATTATCACAACAAATTATTAGCAGATTCAGTGTTTTCAACCTATAAAGAGTATAAAGGTCAAATTCATGGTTTTTTTAATTTAAGTGGGATTACCGAGGATGCAGAGTTGCTATACTCCGATATCGCAGAAAATATTAGATTTATAATGGAAAGAGATAAATAATTGAGTAAAGTTGGTTGGGGAAGATTTCTTTTGCTCGGCTTGCTTTGGGGTATGCCTTATCTATTTTTAAAGGTTGCAGTTGAAGAAATATCTCCCTCAGTTATAGTTTTTTCAAGAGTACTTATTGGAGGATTAATTTGTCTTCCTATTGCTCTTAAGGCAAGCAAATTAAAAGTTGATCGAAAGTACTGGCCATTTTTAATTCTCTACTCATTTACTGAGATGGTTGGTCCTTGGTATTTAATTACTCACGCTGAAAAAGAGATCGCTTCTGGGTTAACAGGTTTACTAGTTGCCACTGTTCCAATTTGGTCTGCAATTTTGGCGTCGATATTTGGAGATCACACGGTCTGGCATAAGGGAAGATTATTTGGGTTAGTAATCGGATTTATTGGCGTTGTTTTTGTAGTTGGTGTTGAGTCCTTTGGTGGAAACCAAGACATACTATCTATCGGAATGGTCATACTCGCTGCCATTGGATATGCATATGCAATCAACATGATAAACCGGCGGATACCCCATGTTCCAGGAATCGCCATAAATACATGGGCCATGATCATTACCTCAATTGTCTATTTACCATTTGCAATTGTGAACTGGCCAAGCAAAACCCCATCACTGGAAGCGGTTGGTTCGGTAATTGCCCTTGGTGTTTTATGTACTGCAATTGCATTTATTTACTTCTTTAAGTTAATTGCTGAGGTGGGCCCGCCTCGAGCCTCGCTAATAACCTATTTAAATACTGCGGTGGCAGTTTTATTAGGTGTAGTACTTTTAAGTGAACCAATAACACTTGGAATTGCTATTGGACTACCACTGGTATTAATTGGATCCTACTTCGCTAGCAGAAAAGTTACTCGGTAAATCCAAGTCGAGCTAGCATCTTTGGATCTTTTTGCCACTCCTTTGAAACCTTTACGTGAATCTGTAGAAATACTTGCATCCCAACTAGATTTTCAATTGACTTTCTTGCCAAAGTACCAATTGCCTTTAAATTACTACCTTGAGGGCCAATGATTATTCCTTTTTGACTATCCCGCTCAACATGAAGAGTGGCGATAACATCAAATAAGTTACTATCTTCTCGTTCACCCATTTCATCAATAGTAACCATCACTGAATGAGGTAGTTCCTCGTATAATTCTTCAATTGCTGCCTCTCTAATCAAATCTGAAATCATTAACTCCTGCGCTTGGTCAGTACTTATATCTTTAGGATAAAGTGCATGTGAGATTGGTAGCTTCTTAGCAAGTAATTCCAAAAGTAGGTCAGTTTGGTCTAAGTTTTTTGCCGAAAGTGGAATGATCTCTACATGGGACAAATTCAGACGATTAACAAAAAGATTGACCTGGTTAAGTTTCTCAGCTAGCTCAGATTTAGAAATGATGTCAATTTTTGTTATTACAATGAAAATTGGTTGTACACCTTTTACCTGTTTAACTATGTACTCATCTCCAGCGCCGATATCTTCATTTGCAGGCAGACAAATCACTACACTATCTGTTGATTCAATATTTTCACTTGCCATAGTATTTAATCTTGTTCCTAATGCCGTCTTGGGCTTGTGAATACCTGGCGTATCGACCACGATCATTTGGAAATTTTCCCGATTAATAATGCCTCGTATTGGATTACGTGTTGTATTGGGGTGATGTGAGGTAATTACTATTTTTGTACCAACGAGTGCATTGACCAAAGTGGACTTACCAGTATTAGGACGACCAACAATTGCCACGAAACCAGATTTAAAATTATTCATTAGGTGTATTCTCTCACCTTTTTGTTAACGTATTTGCAAAGGCAGGATTACATCTAAAATATCCTCAAAATTGGTTGCGATATCTGCAATTCGTTCAGCTATTAATCTGTGGCAACCTTGGCTTAAAGATGAAGTTACCTCTCCTGGTACGGCAAAAACCGGCCTAAAAATTTCTGCAGCAGCTATAGCGGTTCTAATTGATCCACTTACATACTCAGCCTCAACTACAACAGTGGCTTTTGAAAGTGCTGCTATTAATCGGTTTCGAATTAAAAAGCGATGTGGCTTAGATGGTGTATCTGGCATCACCTCACTTATCAATAATCCTGATTTCATAATCTCTGTAAATAGTTTTATATTTTCTTTTGGATATAGATGATTAAACCCGGCAGCCTGAACACTAATTGTTGAGCCGTTCATGGCAATTGAATCCACATGCGCTGTACTATCAATTCCGATCGCTCCCCCACTTACAACTAAAACTCCACACTCTGCTGCCCGTCTAGATAAGTATCTGGCAATTTGAACTCCATAATTAGTTGGCTTGCGACTTCCAACAATCGAGATTGATTTATCTAATTCTTTTAAAGCATCTCTTCTACCCTTGATAAGCAATGCAATTGGCGGTGTATCTAAATCATTAGCACCTGAAGGCCAATCTGAATCCTCTGGGGTAATAAGTTGACACTCTGACTTTGATATCTCTTCTTTAAGTTTAGGTAGATTGCAATTAGATACTTTTTTTATTACCTTTGGAAATCTCTTACTATATAAATTATTCTTCTCATAAATTAATCGATAATAAACATCCTTGGCCCCATATTCGGATATTAATTTGCTTAGATTGGCATCAGCTGGCTCAATAGATGCAAACAGGATTAGACGACAATCTGATTCAGTAAACACCAGAGAAATCTAAATGATTTAAAGATGAAATTTTGTTTTAAATACAAACTGTGAATTTAAGGGTATTAACCAATTAGGGCAGCTATATTTGCAAATGATTTTCTATGAATTGGCAGTACTCCAAACTCCTTAATAGCTGCGGTGTGTGATGCTGTTATATACCCCTTGTGATTTGCCAAACCATACTTAGGATATCTTTTATCCAACTCAATCATGATCCGATCTCGATAAACTTTGGCAAGAATTGAAGCAGCGCTGATACTAATTGCAACCTGATCACCTTTCCAGATTGCAAGGTTAGGGATTGTTAATCCTGGTATTGAATATCCATCAGTTAAGACATAATCTGCACAAGTATCTAAGGCATTAATTGCTCGCCTCATTCCTTCAACGTTGCACTTATGTAGACCTAGCATGTCAATTTCCTCTGCGGAGATTTCAATAATTGAATAAGAGAGTGAATTTGACTTCACTAGTTCGAAAAGTTGATCTCTTTGCAATGATGTTAACTGTTTTGAATCCTTAACATCTTTAAGTGCTGATGAAAGTGGATCTTTTAAAATTACTGCTGCCACCACTAGTGGACCAGCACATGGACCTCTGCCTGCTTCATCAACACCTGCAATGTATTTTATTCCAGATTGAAGCAATTGACTTTCGATCATAAATTTGACCTAGTCTTTTACTATTACTTTCTTTAGGTCCTCACCTTTAGGAATAAACGCAATATTATTTAAGGGCCAAACAATAAAGGTTGCTCGACCAACAACTTTACTCAGGGGGACCATGCCATTATTTGCACTATCGGGATGAAATCTCGAATCTGCACTTGCTCCTCGATGGTCACCCATTACAAAGATAAAACCTTTAGGAACATCAACATTAAACTTAACTTCACTCGGCTTATCGCCGGGGTAAATATATGGTTCAGTTACACTTACACCGTTTACTTGAACCTTTCCTGACGAGTCACAACAAGTCACATTATCGCCGCCCACACCAATTACTCTTTTTATTAAATATTGTTTAGCTGGATCTGGTAGCACACCAACGGTTATCAAACCACTCTTAACCTTGCTGGAGATGCTTGAACCATCATCTATTGGTGCTTCACCCAACCACTTATCAGGATCACTAAATACTGCGACTTCACCGCGCTTTATATCGCTAAAAAGTGCACCCAACTTATTTACAGCAATTCGATCACCAACTTGAAGGGTATTTTCCATTGATCCTGATGGGATATAAAAAAAGTGTAGGAGAAAAGTCTTAATAACGATTGAAACAATTAGGGCAGAAACAACAATGATGGGTAACTCCCGAAGGAATGAACCCTTCTTCAACATAAGTAAATTTTACTTAAGCCTGAGGGGTTTCTTCAGTTGCAGCTTCGGAAGCTGACACATCTGCAGCTACCTCAGCCGCTGGCGTTTCATCTGCTGTCGGAGCTGCTTGTGCCTCTGAAGTCTCGGAAACCGCTGGCGTAGCTTGTGCGACTGGAGTTTCATCTACTGCGGGAGCACTCTTTGCTGCTAACTTCTCGGCAGCTTTTTTCTTTAATGTTGTAGCGCCATCTGCTGGCTCATTCATCGCCTCTTTAACAGCGGCTTCATACGCAACTTTCTTATCAATTCTGACTGGTTGTGGCTTTAAAGTACCTTCACTGCCAGAAATACCTTTTGCCTTTTGATAATCACCAGTAATTTTAAGTAACGCGGTTACAGCCTCAGTTGGCTGCGCACCAACTCCTAGCCAGTACTGAACTCGCTCGGAATTAACCTCAATTAATGATGGTTCAGAAGCAGGCGAATATCGACCAATCTCCTCAATCGCTTTTGAGTTTCTAGCTGAGCGAGAATCTGCAATTACAATTCTAAAATGTGGTGTGCGAATCTTTCCAAGTCGCATCAACTTAATCTTTACTGACACAAAACTCCCTATAGAAAATTATTTGTTTAATCTTTAGTAAACAGCGGGGGCGTTTACACCAGACAACTTTGCGGACAATTTTGCTATGGGTTAGAGGGTCCCGCTAGCAGATGGCTTATCTTGCCAGCAATCTTTCGATTACCCAAATTGGGATCAATACCTTCTAAGAACCCTCTTGCGCAGCTCGCTTGGCTGGGTTACCCGATCGCGATTTCTTCTTAAAAGTTTGATGTGGCTTAGGCTTTGGCATCGCCCCCAGGCCGGCAACTCCTGCCATACCTGTTGGAAGTGAACCATTTCGCATTTGCTTCATCACCTTTTGGGCCTGTGAAAATCGTTCTACTAATGAATTTATTTCCGAGATCGCTCTGCCACTACCCTTTGCAATTCGCGCTCTACGTGAACCATTTAAGACTTTTGGATCATTTCTTTCTTGCGGCGTCATTGATTCAATAATTGCTCGTGTTCTTATCAACTCCGACTCATCAAAATTATCTAATTGTTTTTTCATTCCACTAGCGCCTGGTAGTAATCCAATCAATTTACTCATGCTCCCCATACTCTTCATTGCCTCTAACTGAGATAAGAAATCTGTGAATGTAAATGCCTCACCTTTTACAAACTTATCTTCCAATTTTTTCGAAGCAGCATCTGGCATAGCCCTCTTAGCTTGTTCAGCAAGGGTGGCAATATCACCTAAGCCAAGAATTCTAGAAGACATTCTTTCCGGATAAAACAGCTCAAAATCAGAAACTTTTTCACCAGTTGCAGCAAAAATTATTGGCTTGCCAGTTAATTCAACTATAGAAAGAGCTGCACCACCTCTTGCATCACCATCTAACTTTGTGAGTACAACTGCATCAAATCCAACGCCGTTAGAAAATGCTTTTGCAGTTCTCGCCGCATCCTGACCCATCATGGCATCAACTACAAAAAATATTTCAGTTGGATTAATTGCATCCCGAATATCGATAACTTGTTGCATGAGTTCTTTATCAACACCAGTTCTGCCCGCAGTGTCAACTATGACAAAATTATGTAACTTATCTTTAGCAAATTTCAATCCATCTTTTGCTACTTGCACTGGGTCACCAACCCCGTTTCCAGGCTCAGGAGCAAAAACCGGAATGTTAACTGATTTGCCAACAACTTGTAGCTGATTGACTGCATTTGGCCGCTGTAAATCAGCAGCAACTAAGAGTGGAGTATTTCCTTGTTCGGACAAATAATATGAAAGTTTTCCAGCAAGAGAGGTCTTTCCTGCGCCCTGCAAACCAGTTAGTAAAATTACAGTAGGTGAGGATTTAGCGAACCTAATCCGCCTTGAATTGCCTCCCAATATTTGCGTTAATTCGGAGTTTACAATTTCAAATATGCGCTGAGCTGGATTAGTACTTTTGTTTATTTCATTTTCAAGTAATTTTGATTTTTCAAAGATTTGATTTGAAAACTTGTCTGCAACTTCAATAGCCACATCTGAATCAATAAGTGCTATTTTTATCTGAGCGGCAAACTCTTTTAAGTCTGATTCATTTACTTTGCCACGCAGGCCAGAGAATAGGCTGCTTAATCTCTGGCCTAGCGCTTCAAACATGAAGGCATCTTACATTTGATTAGATAGCCGCTTCACCGCTCTCACCAGTTCGAACTCGAGTTACTGAATCAACAGGTGTAGCCCAAACTTTTCCGTCACCGATGTTTCCAGTGCGTGCTGCCTCGGTTATCACTTTAATAGCCTTATCCGCGATATCTGATGCTACAAGCACTTCTAATCTAATCTTTGGAATTAGATCGACTTTATATTGAGCACCACGGTAAACCTCAGTTAATCCAAGTTGTCTACCGAAACCTTTGGCATCAGAAACCGTCATGCCAGTAATCCCAGTACTAACTAGTGCTTGCTTAACATCCTCAAGCTTTTGAGGTTTGATAATTGCAGTAATTAGCTTCATACTTAAAATCCTCCTCTTGAAGTTGATGTTAATTCGTAACCTGTTTCAGCATGTTGGTCATAATCAATACCAGAGATTTCAGCCTCTTCTTTAATTCTAAGCCCCATTGTTTTATCGATAATGAAACCAATAATCAACGTGACTACAAATGAGTAGGCGAGGACGAAAAATGCACCAAAGGCTTGTTTAGCAAGAAGTTCAGTTCCGCCGCCGTAGAAGATGCCATCTAATCCAACACTATTGACAGCACTGCTTCCAAAGAGACCAATGGCTAGACTTCCCCACAATCCACCAACTAAGTGAACTCCGACTACATCCAATGAATCATCAAAGTTAAAAAGATACTTTAGGCCAACAGCTAGGGCACAAAATACTCCAGCCAGTAATCCAATTACTACAGCTGCCCATGGCGCGATAAATGCACAAGCTGGGGTAACTGCAACTAATCCAGCTACTGCTCCAGAAGCAACTCCTAGTGAAGTTGGATGGCCGTCTCTTATTTTTTCAACTAATAACCAACCTAATGCAGCCGCAGCAGTTGCTACCTGGGTATTTAGAAGTGCAAGTGCGGCTATGCCATTTGCTCCCAGTGCTGATCCAGCGTTAAAACCAAACCAGCCAAACCAAAGTAGGCCTGCACCAATTAGTACCAGCGGTAGTGAATGTGGCCGCATCGACTCACGACGCCAACCAACTCTTCGTCCCAGAATTATTGCCATAGCAAGTCCGGCAGCTCCTGCATTTATATGGACCGCTGTGCCGCCAGCAAAATCTTGTACTCCTCGGGCTGCAAGGAATCCAGCACCGGTTACTGTATCGCCAACTTTATTTCCAAAAGCGAATACCCAGTGAGCGACCGGAAAATACACAACTGTTACCCAAATGGTTACAAAAACTGCCCAAGCTGTGAACTTAGTGCGATCGGCAATTGCTCCAGAAATAAGTGCAGGAGTAATTATTGCGAACATAAGTTGAAATGCTGCAAACGCCAGAAGTGGAATTGGATAAACACCACCATTGTTTGTTAACTCATTTACTGCACTTCCAAGACCAGAAAAGGATATTTCACCATACCAAGGTGAGTTGGATTGATATCCAAATGCCAACTTAAATCCATAAATAACCCAGAGAACACTAACTATGCCAATAGTTACCATCGACATAAGCATCATATTTAATACGCTTTTTGCTCGTACCATTCCACCATAAAAAAGTGCTAAGCCTGGAGTCATTAACAGCACTAATGCAGTGCTTGCCAAAATCCATGCTGTATCACCAGTATTTAAAACTACCTCAGCCATCAAAACTCCTATCGCTCGAATTCAAGTAAGAAGCCAAAACCCTCGCCGTTGAGATGAGAGAACTATCGGCTAATTGGGTTAACTCCAAAGGCACCTGAGATTTCAGGTTTATGAAACAATGGCAAGATTTGTTAAAAGTATGTTACTTAATCAAACAATCCAGCTATAAAGGAGGTTTGATCAAAGGGCCCAAAATCCTCTAGCCGCTCACCGGAGCCTATGAACTTGATCGGCAACCCACTTGATTTTTCGATAGCTATGGAAATTCCACCCTTTGCTGAACCATCCAATTTAGTAACAATAAAGCCTGTCACTCCGATTGACTGAATAAATACTTCCGCTTGATTTAGTCCATTTTGACCAGTTGTAGCATCAATAACCAGCAATACTTCATCTACTACTGATTGTTTATTTATAACTCTAACAACTTTACCAAGTTCATCCATTAAATTCTGCTTGTTATGCAACCTGCCTGCAGTATCAATAATTAGATAATCTGAATTCAACTCCTTCGCTTTGTTAATAGCGGTGAAAGCGATTGCGGCTGGGTCTGTATTTTCTGAACCGGAGACAACATCAATTTCAATTTTTTTAGCCCAGGTTTGAAGTTGCTCAGTTGCAGCTGCTCTAAAAGTGTCGGCTGCAGCCAGAAGGACAGTATTTCCATTTTTAATTAAATAGTTTGCCAACTTTGCAACTGAGGTGGTTTTACCGGTTCCATTCACGCCAACTACCAAGATGGTTTTAGTTTGGCCCTTATTTCCAAGAAGGTTGCGACTCTTGTTACTTAACCATGATGAAACTTCACCTGAAATTGAAGCAACAGGGTCATCTATTCTTAGAGATTTCGCCTTAGTAATTAACTGATCAACCAGTGAAACCCCTAAATCAGATGCAATTAATTGTTGACGAATTTGCTCCCATTCATCATTTGATACCGAATCAGATTTCAGAACTGAAATTAACTTTTTAAATAAACTCATTTCATTTTTTAAGAAACCGCATCAACTTCGCGAATCCTTTGTGAAATTACTTCACTTACACCATCTCCGCGCATTGTTACCCCATAGAGGGCGTCAGCAATCTCCATTGTTCGTTTTTGGTGAGTAATGATTATTAACTGTGATTTCTCCCGCAACTCTTCAAATACGCCTAACAATCTACCTAAGTTAGTGTCATCAAGTGCTGCTTCAACCTCATCCATAACATAAAACGGTGAAGGTCTTGCTTTGAATATTGCAATTAAAAGTGCCACCGCAACCAAGGATCTTTCGCCACCTGATAAAAGCGATAATCTCTTTACACGTTTACCAGGAGGTCTAGCCTCTACATCCACGCCAGAGGTCAACATATCAGAAGGATTAGTCAAGATAAGTTTTCCATCTCCGCCTGGGAATAGACGGGAGAAAACAATTTCAAATTCTCTAGCAGTATCTTCATATGCTTCTGTAAAGATTTGTTGCACGCGATCATCAACCTCTTTAATTATGTCAAGTAAATCCTTTTTAGTCTTCTTTAAATCTTCTAGCTGCTCTGCAAGATATCGTAGGCGCTCCTCAAGTGATGAATACTCTTCAAGGGCAAGTGGATTTATTTTTCCAAGTAATGTTAGCGAGCGCTCAGCTTGAGCCAAGCGCTTCTCTTGTTGATCGCGGCGATATGGAATTAAATCTCCCGGTACAAACTCTCCATTTTCATTTTCATAAAAGGTAGGTACATCATTATTAGGTCCATACTCATTTATTAAGGTATGTACATCAATTCCTAACTCCTCTACTGCTTTAGTTTCTAACTGTTCTATTCTTAATCTCTGTTCTGCTCTAGCGATTTCATCTTTATGAACACTTGAAGTTAATTTCTCTAATTCGATTGCTAGCTCTCGACTTATAGTTCTTAAACTCAAAATTTCACCTTCGCGTGAGCTTCTAGAAATTTCAAGGCGTTCTCTTTCTGTACCAGCTCGTGAAATAGAAGATTCAATTTGAATCAATGCCTCATAAGCGGTATCGGCAATTTCTTGCGCCGTAACGGCAGCTTGCGCTCTGGTCTCTCTTCGCGAAATTGATTTCGATAATGACTCACGTTCAGTAAATGCTTGATTCTCAAGTGCAGCGGCCCGTTGGGCGATCGCATCTTTGCGCTCTTCAATCGTCCTAAGGCTCAATCGTGCTTCAACCTCTTTAGACCTTGCAGCAGATACTTGAGACCTTAAATCTTCAAGATGGGTTAGATCTGGCTCTACTGGTGACTGGTGTGATTCAAACTGAGCAATTGCTGCAGCCAAATCCCGTTCATCAGAGTTCTTCTGATCATTTGCGGCATTTAAGGCCGAGGTTAGACGATCTAGCTCCTCAACCGTATTTTTTACATTTTGACCAGATATAGCTAGCTGCTCAGCAAGTCCGGTCATTGCTGCGTCTGAGTCATTCAACTTAGAAAGGACTTGTTGATACTCTCTCTCTAAACTTTCAAATTCATTAGTTAAACCATTGAGTTCAAACTTAATCCGATCACACTCTCCGCTAACTTTATTGACTTCACTTTCACATTCAGCGGTTAAGTTAGCGATTTTTGATATCAGTTCTGAATTTTCCGAGATTTTTACTAATTCTGATATTTCTTTAAAGGCGGTAAGTCGCCCAAGAGAACCCGCTCGCAATTTTTCAGTATTGTAAAGTTTATCCGTTAGTAATTCAATTTTATTTTCTGCACTCTTTAACTCAACTTTTAATTTGTCAAATAAACCATCTAATCCAGGTTCAGATGAAGCTAATGATGAAATCTGCGTTTCGATTTGAGCAAAATTTTCTCGATAATTTTTTAAACGGATTTCAACTAAATCTTTTGCTGTGCTTAAGCGACTAACCTCGCCGGTGGTCGCATCAATTCTTGAGCGAAGCCCATTGATATGACCTTCTTGGCGCGCCGTTCCTTCACGTTGATCGGCAATTGCTCTAAGGGCTGCCGAAACACGATTTTCCTCAAGTGCTAATTGAGCCTCAATTTCCTTTAAGGAGTTTGAGTCACTTCCTAGTTGGACTTGAGAAATTCGGACTTGCTCTGCAAGAGTTGATTCCTCACTTCTTAATATCTTTGCCTCTTGGTCTAATGCTTCTGGATCTCTTCCAGTTGCCTTTGCTTCTTCAGCCTCTTCTGCTAAAAATCTAGCACGTTCTGAGGATAAGTTTTGGATACCGCGAATTTGTTCTCGCTGAGCAGTTAGTCGATAGAAATTTTCTTGGGCAGCAATTAATTGTGGGTTTTCGCTTGCAGCAATATCATCTAATTCAATTTCTCGGTTACGTGCTGAATTTAATTCATTCTCAACCTGCTCCTTTCTTTGCCGAAGCACATTTTCATCAGCTACCTCTAATTCCATTTCATTACGCATGCGTAGCATGTCATCAGCCATTAATCTCAATTTTGCATCTCTGACATCAGATTGAATCACAGATGCTTTTCTTGCCACCTCAGCTTGTTTACCTAACGGCCTAAGCTGTCGGCGCAACTCAACTGTTAAATCTTGAATTCTTGCCAGATTGGTTTGCATTGAGTCAAGTTTGCGAATCGCTTTTTCTTTTCGCTTTCTATGTTTTAACACACCTGCCGCTTCTTCAATAAATGCTCTACGTTCCTCCGGATTTGCTAATAAAATCGCATCCAGTTGACCTTGCCCAACAATTACATGCATCTCCCGACCAATGCCGCTATCACTAAGAAGTTCTTGGATATCCAATAGTCGAGTTGTTTCTCCATTAAGCAAGTACTCTGATGAGCCATTTCTAAACAATATGCGAGTTATAGTTACCTCGGAAAAATCTATTGGGAGTACGCCATCTGCATTATCAATCGTCACTGAAACTTCAGCACGGCCAAGTGGCGCACGACCAGATGTTCCAGCAAATATAACATCCTCCATTTTTCCACCACGTAAGGATTTAGCACCCTGCTCGCCCATAACCCAGGAGAGTGCATCTACAACATTTGATTTACCAGAGCCATTGGGCCCTACAACGCAGGTAATACCTTGTTCAAAATTTAAGGTAGTCGAGGAGGCAAAAGATTTGAATCCTTTTAGATTCATGCTCTTTAAATACATAACTCACCCCGCAACTGACGCATGGCGCAAACCTATCTAAAAATCACCTAAAATCTGGGCACCTAACGCTGGCAACGCGGGCAAAAGTGTGAAGAACGGTTTGCAAAGGCGATTCGACGAATCTCACTTCGGCACCTGGGGCAGGGTTCACCCTCTCGGCCATAAACCTTAAGTGATCTGGAAAAGTAGCCACTTTCGCCATTAACATTTTTATATTGTTCATCAAATGAGGTTCCCCCTGCTTTGATTGCAGATTTCATTACATAGATTGCAGAAGTTATTACCTTTTTTATTTCATCCTCACTCAAATCTTCACAAATAATCTCTGGATGTATTTTTGCTCGCCAGAGCGCTTCATCTGCATAAATATTACCGATTCCACTCAAAATACTCTGATTTAGGATTGCCGGCTTGATAGCAGATTTTCGCCGCTTGATATTTGAAACTACTTGCTTAAGATTAAAGTCGATCTCAAACGGATCCAAAGCAATATTTTTTATAGATGATGGAATACCATTGATTAGCTCCTCAATTGCTAGCCAGCCAAATGTACGCTGGTCTATAAATCTAATTTCAGACTTTGACCTGCCACCGCCAGATAACTCAAATTTTGCTCTCAAATGTGGTTGGAAAGAATTAGTTTGAGGCTGCACTAATAACTGTCCACTCATTCCTAGGTGTGCTACCAAAACATAATCTCGATCTAGATCAAACCAAAGAAATTTTCCCCTGCGCTTTACAGACTTTATCTGAGCGCCAATACTTGAAGATAATGGTGCTATTGAATTTGATTTAGTGGCTCTAGCATGAAAACTCTCTGCATTATTTATTCGCTTGCCTACAACATACTTTTCTAGTCCAGCTCTAACAGTCTCTACCTCAGGTAACTCTGGCATAAGTAGAAATCTCTACTTTTTATTTCTCTCTATTAAGGATTCATATGCAATCTTTGCAGCGGCTTGCTCTGCCTCGCGCTTACTTTTTCCAATTCCAGGAGGAAATTTGTCATTACCAAGTAACACACAAGCAGTAAAACTTTTATCATGATCTGGACCAGATTCCTTAATTTCATACTCAGGTGATAAAAGATTTAGTGAAGCTACTAATTCTTGAAGTGCGGTCTTTCCATCCAGAGTTGATCCCTGCGAAGTGGCCTCTAAAATTGCCGGTTTAATCCATTTTGAAATTACCTCTGCACTTTTCAAATAACCATGTTCTAAATAAATTGCACCTACTAGCGCTTCAAAGGTATCGGCTAATATTGAATTCTTTTCGCGGCCATTAGTTGTTTCTTCACCTTTCCCAATTCTTAAATACTTGCCTAAATTAATCTCCTTAGCTATCTGCGCGAGCGCTTTCATATTTACTACTCCAGAGCGCAATGGGCTTAATCTGCTTTCATCTAAATCTGGAAATAACTTATACAGTTCATCAGTAACAATTAATCCAAGAACTGAGTCTCCGAGAAACTCAAGTCTTTCATTAGTTGGGATTCCACCAGCTTCATAAGAAAATGAGCGATGAGTTAATGCAAGTTCAAGCAACTCATCCTTAACCGATATCCCGAGTTGTTCGGTTAGGTCAGAGTACAGATCAGACCTCTAGGACCTGTCGACGGTTGTAAGTGCCACAGGTTGGGCATGCAACATGTTGTAATTTTGGTTGCTGGCATTGTTGGCAGGTTGCAAGATTGGCAGGAGTGGTCTTCCACATGCTTCTACGAGAGCGAGTACGTGCTCGCGACATTTTTCGCTTTGGGACTGGCATGATATCTACTCCTTATTTAAAGCGTTGCCGCAATAGCGGAATTATCTATGAAAAGTAGGGAGATGTAAAAACCTTTAATTTTTAAGCGGGAAATCCTTCAGAGCCGCCCATCTTTGGTCAGTGGGTGTTTGGGATTGCGATGCTGATAGGTAAGCCCAGTTTTCACCACTTTTTTCAGCTAATCCTGGGCAATCCTCAGAACATAATGGATTTACAGCTAAGTTTAAAATAATCGCATCTCTAATCGCAGGTTCTAGATCTATATCATCACCATCAAGAAAACTTAATTCATCCTCATCTAAATCAATCTCTTCATCTTTTTTGGATTTCCCTCTTGAACTATGCTTTTTTGTACTTTTGCTAGCAGAGGATTCGTAGTAGTAAAGCTCAGTAAAACTCTCATCAATTGGCCAGATAATCTGCTTTAGACATCTTGTGCACTCACCTGTCGCATCTGCAATAACTCGAGCTGTGGCTAATACACCCTCTTCAACCGCTTGAATTCTCAAATCTACTTCAATAATCTCTCCTGGCTTTACCGAAAGTAAATCCACCCCAACAGCCTCTGTGATCTTCAAATCTAACTCATACTCACGCATCTCCCCCGCTCGATGCGGTAGATCATGTGTATTGAACAAGAAAACTGAGCGAGCCATTTGATTACTTTAATTTTGAAAGTACGTGTTTAGTTTCAACACCACTTAATTGATCTCTACCCTTGCTAATCACATCCAAAGTTTTATTTAGAATTACCTCAAGATTAGCTAAACGTGAATCAATGTACTCTTCAATTTCTTCCCGATCTCGATCACTATCAGCTTTTGCATCCGCCAAAATTCTTGCAGCTTCCTTGCGGGCACTTGAAACGATTGTGGTCTGTTCAACTAAGCGCGAGACTTCATCTCTTGCTTGTTGAATAATTGCATCAGATTGAGTGTGAGCATTTTCTATTATCGAATCCTTTTCGCGTTGAATTGCGATAGCCCTTGCTAAATCATTAGGAAAGGATGCCTTTATTTTATCTAAAATCTGTAACATTTCACTTCGATTGATAACACAAGAGGCTGATAAAGGTACCGATCTAGCCTCTTCAATTATTGCAATTGCAGCTTCAATGTTTTCAACTACATCCATATTTAGCCCTTTCGCTCAAGTCTAGATCTTAACTTATCAACTATAGCTGCAGGCATATATGCAGATACATCGCCACCATAACTTGCGATTTCCTTAACAAGTGATGATGAAAGAAATGAGTGTGAAGGTGCAGTAGACATGAATAATGTCTCAATCCCTTGCAATTGTAGATTTACCTGACTCATCTGAAGTTCATAATCAAAATCACTAACGGCTCGCAATCCCTTAACAATAGTAGGAATTTTATTTGCTCGACAGTAGTCGACAAGAAGTCCAGACCATGAATCAACTTTCACATTCTTATAACGGTTGGTTACCTCTTTAATCATCTCAATTCTTTCCTCAACGGTAAAAAGCGAACTCTTGGTTTGATTGACTAAGACTGCAATTACAACCTCGTCAAATAAGGTGCAGGCTCTAGCGATAATATCTAAATGCCCATTTGTAATTGGATCAAATGAACCTGGACAAACAACTCGTCTCATAGTGAAAACGCTAGCAACTAATTGCTAAGTTAGCCATTTTTTTCTAAATCTGCTCTGTCAGCGCGCCATAATGAATGCTCCCAGCACCATATGAGCGAATTTTTTGCTCCACAAATCCTTCAGGCCAGGTAAAAGCCTTTGCCTTTCCATCTCGTTCAATAGCAATTACCCCATATTTACTTAGTAAGTTTAAAGTTAAGATTTTCTTTAAAATTTTTTCGACCTCGGAGTTTGCAACTTCATATGGCGGATCAATGTAAATAATTTCATATGAATTGCTCGCAAAATGGTTTAGAAACTCAAAAACTGTTTTTTCATGTACTTTGAACTTTCCAATTCCCTCAGTATTTGAGAGTAGCTCAAAGTTCTGCTTACAAACATTGGCACTTATTGGATTACTTTCAACTGATTCGACAAGAGCCGCACCTCTTGAAAGCGCCTCAACTCCTACTGCTCCAGAGCCTGCAAATAAATCAAGAAGGTGAAGTCCATCCAAAGTTCCAAAAGTTGAAATTAATGAAGAGAATAACCCCTCACGTGCACGGTCAGAGGTTGGTCTAGTGATTGAAGGCGGTGAAAATAATTTCCTGCCTTTGCCTAATCCAGCAATGATTCTCATACTCATGACTTATCCATAAATCGAGCCGCTTCATCTAACTTCAGCTTATCGACCTCTTGTTTCAATAATGGTAAGTGAGCAATTCCTATATTGCGCTTTAAAATTTTTCCAGCAGCATCTCTTGCATGTTCAATTAACTTTTCATCTCTAAGAACTCGTAACAATCTTAGATGAGATCTACCGCCAGATTGGGATTTGCCCAAAACATCTCCCTCCTTTCGTTGTTCAAGGTCAATTCTGGCAAGTTCGAATCCATCTAATGTAGATGCCACTGCATTTAATCGCTGCATACTTGAGGACTCTTCATGTGCACTTGATACTAATAAACAAAGTCCGGGCACCCCACCTCTACCTACTCGTCCCCGAAGTTGGTGAAGTTGGGAAACTCCAAATCTATCTGCATCCATTATGACCATCATTGAAGCATTTGGCACATCAACTCCTACTTCAATGACTGTTGTAGCAATTAATACCTGGATTTCACCTTTCGCAAATGCTGCCATAGTTTGCTCTTTAATCTCACTTGTTTGTCTGCCATGTAATGTGGCAACTTTTAATCCCTTTAAAGCACCAGTTGCTAGCTCTGGAGCTAGCTCTTCTACTGCAATCATGTGTTCGTTATCTAGAAATTCCTCTCCCAACAACATCGCAGCAGTAATCTCTCGATCACTTAATTTCTTAATCGGATTAGCAATTCGAGGGGCAACAATGTAAACCTGATGACCTTTTGCCACCTCCTCTTTAACTCTCTGCCAAGCTCTTTCTAAAAAATGAGGTTTTTCTAAAACTGGGATTACATGAGTTGTGATCGGAACTCGACCCGAGGGGAGCTCTTTAAGAGTGGAGATATCTAAATCCCCAAATACCGTCATCGCTACAGTTCTTGGTATTGGAGTTGCCGTCATAACCAATAGATGAGGTGGTTGTGTTGCCTTCATTCGTAGTGCATCTCGCTGCTCTACCCCAAATCTATGTTGTTCATCCACCACAACCAAGCCAAGGTCTTTAAACTCAACACCATCAGAGATCAATGCATGTGTACCGATGACAATACCAATTTGCCCACTTTTTAATCTTGAATAAACCTCTCGCTTTTTGTTACTACTTAGAGATCCAGTTAACAACTCAACTTGCGTTCCTAAACCAGATGAGTGCAAAGTATCGGCAAGTGCTAACTCGCCAAGTAAATTTGTAATAGTCCGATAATGCTGCTGCGCCAATACCTCAGTTGGCGCTAATAGTGCCGCCTGTCCTGCCGAATCCACAACCGATAACATCGCTCGTAATGCAACCACAGTTTTTCCTGAACCAACCTCACCTTGCAACAATCTGTGCATTGGATATTTATTAGATAAATCCTGCTCAATTTGAGCATTTACCTCTAATTGGCCATTGGTGAACTTAAATGGCAGATTTTTCTCAAACGCCTTAACAAGTACTGGCGTGTTTGGAGTACGAGATTTGGTGCTTAGCCTTTCAATCTCAGCTCGGCGTTGACCAAGAAGTAACTGCAAAAGAAGTGCTTCGTCAAAGGTCAATCTCTCCCTAGCTTTTTCTGCGGCGTCTAAATCTGTCGGTTGATGGATATCCATTAGGGCCTGTTTTAAGTTTGGATAACTGCTCTGCTTTGCTAATTCCTCTGGTAAGTAATCTGGCAGTTCATCTAATGAATTGAGTGCTAATTTTATGCATTGCATAATTTTCCATGATGGAAGTTTTGCAGTTGCTGGGTAAACTGGAAGATACTTACCAGCAAACTCTGCTACTGCTGCATCTACATCATCACCATCTGGAATCAACTGATAATCTGGATGAGATAATTGGCGTTTACCTTTAAAAACGCCAACCTTTCCGGCAAATAATCCAACTCTGCCCGCTTTCAGATCCTTCTCGCGCCAGGCTTGATTGAAGAAGGTTAAGGATAAGTTTGCGCTGCCATCAGTGACAACTACTTCAAGTATGTTTTTTGCATTAGCTCTTCTTAACTTAACTGCTTCAATTTCAGCCAAAATTGTTACTTCATCATCAGCAATCAATTTTGAAATATCTGTTAGCTCACCTCGAACTACATACCTTCTGGGATAGTGGCGTAATAATTCATTAATAGTTGTGATACCAAATGCTTTTTCAAGTACCTCTGAGGTGCGATCACCCAAGATATTTGATATGCGAGTGGATAGGGTAGCCATAGAGGAAGTATCCAATGCCAACTGGCAAACTGCGCGTAATTACCCACCGGATTAGCAATTTAATGGCGGTAAGAGGTAGCCTTTCGCCTTACATTTACTTAGAACAGCCAGACAAGGGAGTAACTCGGTGTCATCAGTTTGTGATTTATGTGGAAAAGCACCTAGCTTTGGAAACAATGTTTCGCATTCAAAGCGTGCAACCCGTCGCCGTTGGAATCCAAATATTCAAAAAATCCGCACCATAATTAATGGTCAAACCAAGCGGAAAAATGTCTGTGCTTCTTGCTTAAAAGCTGGTAAAGCCCTTCGTTAATTAGAAGTGCTGATAACCATTTTTCTCAATAACTTTTCCATCCAACAATATCTCTGCCTCACCTGCAATAACCTCACCAACTTCAATTCCTAACTCCTTATCTGCCTGGCTTGGATCTACCGTGGCAATGAAGAAGTGATCTTCTCCACCATTTAAAATCCAGTCAAATACATCCTCACCTAACTCAGTTGCTAACTCCTGTAAATCCTTAAAATCTGCAGCACTTGTAAACTTTGCACTTTTAAAGTTTATAGATACCTTGGATTCTGTTGCGATATGACCAGCATCAACTGTTAAACCATCACTTATGTCGCACATTGCGGTTGCAACTTTGGTTAGCATCCTAGGAGTTTTTAATTTTGGATTAAGGTGAGCCTCAACTACATATCTTGGTCGATCTAATGATCTTTCCAGTATTGCTATTCCTGCCGCTGATAATCCAGGAAGTGCAGAAAGATAAACTAAGTCACCTACCTTTGCACCACTTCTTTTAATAGGAATAGCACTTAATTCCCCCAAGGCAGTAATACTTAAACTCATCTTTTCTGACTTGCTTAAGTCCCCACCAATCACCATGACGTTAAACTCATCCGCTATGGAGCGAATGCCCTTCGCTAGCTCCGTTACTAATTGAAGGTTATTTAATTCTGGAATCGCTGCTGCCACCAGTAGATACTTAGGCTCAGCCCCCATTGCCAATACATCAGCCAAACTCGCAGTTGTTAACTTGGCACCGATTTGAAATGGTGTAGACCAATCCCGCCGAAAATGAACACCTTCGACTGCCATATCAACTGTGGCGACTAATTTGTTATCAATGCCACTTATAACCGCAGCATCATCGCCAATGCCTACCTCAACCTTGCCTGGAAATGAACTGCGAAATAGCTCACCCAATTGCGCGATGATCGCCTCTTCCGATTCCATAAATGGCACTCCCCAATTAACTCGCTATAGGCTACCCTTTATTAACGACGCAGTTCATCGCTGAACCTAAGTCGATGATTGAAGGGCTATAAATGTCTGTACAGGCTTACATACTTATTCAAACAGAAGTCGGAAAGGCATCTAGTGTTGCTAAGGCAGTCTCAGCAATCTCAGGTGTGACTATCGCAGAGGGCGTAACCGGCCCTTATGACGTAATTATGCGTGCTGAATCTTCATCCATGGAAGATCTAGGAAGAACGGTATTGGCTAAGGTACAAGGAGTCTCTGGGATTACTAGAACTTTGACCTGTCCAGTTACTACTTTTTAGTTTTATTTACGGGCTACATATTTTTTAAAAGTAGCCCGTTGTAAAGCAGTTTAAAACCAACGAATCATTCCTATGATTCCAGCACTAGCATAAAAAAATTGTAGGAAAAGTATTCCTTTATGTTTTCCTAAATACGCCCAAATTCCAATTAATCCTGAGGAAATAAACAATAGAGTGAAGCCAATAAACTCTGCGCCAATATTTAGTGCAACTAAAAGAGAATAAATAATCGCAGTTAAAACGCCAAGCCATTCAAAGACTCTTGGTTTTAATACTCTCTGACGGATCATATTTAATCTCCAACTACCATCTCAGAAGCATTAGTAATTGATCTTAATTCATTAAATGAGGTTGGGAAAACTGCATGAGGATGACCAGCTGCTGCCCAAACTACCTCATACTCACTTAACACCTTGTCGATGACCACTTTTGCAGGTGAAGTTATCCAACCCAATGGTGCAACACCACCGATTGAAAAACCAGACTTTTCTTTAACAAAATCTGCATCAACCCGCTCAAGTTTTTCAATACCAAGTTGACTTGCAACTAGTTCAGTATTCACCCGATGACGGCCTGAAGTTATTACTAATAGAGGTTTTTCATCATTTATTTTAAAAATGATCGAAGAGGCTATTTGCCCTACTTCTATTCCAAGTGCTGAAGCTGCCTCTGCCGCACTTCTAGCAGTTTCCATCAGAACTGTTATTTCAGTACTTAATCCAAAATCAGTTAACGCTTGTTTAACACGTTTTACCGCACTTTTTTCTAAAACTCCATCCATACTTACCTAGTGATCTTGATTGATCGACTTCTTGCAGTTTGGATTAAAGTTGTTATCAACTTTTGATAGGAAATGCCTAACTTCTCCATCAACTTTGGGTATACCGAAGTGGGAGTAAATCCTGGCATAGTATTAATCTCATTAATAATGAGCTCACCCTTATCTGAGTAAAAGAAATCTATTCGGGCCAATCCCTCACAACCAGCAGATTTGAATGCGGTAAGTGCATTTTGCTGAAACATTGCTTCAACGCCAGTAGGTAGGTCAGAAGGAAAAATCAACTTCATAGAATCATCTAAGTATTTAGCTTGGAAATCATAAAATTCATACTTATCGGAAATAACTATCTGACCAACCGGTGAAACTATTAATTTACCTTCATTCTCAAGAACTGCACACTCTATTTCACGACCTGATATGGCTTGCTCGATAATTACCTTTGAATCAAACTCAAGTGCAGCATCAATTGCTAATTTGAGTTGTTCAGATTTCTTAACTTTTGTTGTTCCACGGCTAGAACCACTTCTGGCGGGCTTTACAAATAATGGATAGCTTAAACTATCTGGTAAGTTACTTTGAGAGTTTGTAACTACAATTCCAGGTGCTACTTTTAAACCAGCTGCTGTAAAGATTGGTTTTGCGTAAGATTTATCCATACTTACGGCACTTGCTAAGACACCAGATCCAACGTAACGAAGCTGGATCATTTCAAACAAGCCTTGAATAGTTCCATCCTCACCATAAGGTCCATGAAGAATTGGAAATGCAACATCAATTTCCAATTTTTTTCCCTCAACAACTAACCCATCGCTTGTAATCGAAACGCCCACACCAGAATCTGGAATTTGTGGTAGGACACCATTTGAAATCTTAAATGTTGTGTCTTCAGGTAGGTATAGCCATTTACCAGATTTAGTTATGCCAATTAGCTCAACATCAAACAAATTTCTATCGATCGCTGCTAGTACACCGCTTGCTGAAATACAAGAAATTTCATGTTCACTACTTTTACCACCGCAAATAATTGCTACCTTGGTTTTACCCATTAAATCTCAGCCTTAATACTGACCTTCATCAATCGATCTAAAGCATCTTTTGGCGAAATACTCCCAGCAACAACATCAGAAACTGCTTCAATTATTGGTGCTTCTACACCTACTCGATGCGCTAACTCCAACATTGCCCCTGCTGAATAAACACCTTCAACTGTCTTCACTACTTGCTGTCTTGCTTTTGAAATTGATCCTGTTTTACCAAGTACCTCACCAAAGCTGCGATTTCTAGAAAGTGGAGATTGAGCACTTGCAACCAGATCTCCAATGCCAGCTAGTCCTAAGAATGTAAGTGGGTTTGCACCATACGCCTCGCCAAGACGAGCTACCTCAGATAATCCTCTCGTAATCATTAATCCTTGAGTATTTTCACCATACCCCATACCAACTGCCATACCAACTGCAAGTGCAATCACACTTTTAGCAGCACCTGCAAACTCACACCCTACTAAATCAGTTGAAGGATAGATTCTAAAATAATTGGTCGAAAACATATCAATTATTAGATCAATAATCTCTTGATTCTCAGATGCGGCTACTGCTCCCGCTGGTTGACGCATAATAATTTCATTTGCCAAGTTAGGGCCAGTTATCAAACCTAACCGCGACTTTTCAATCCCTACTACCTCCTGCATCACCTCAGTCATTCTAAATTGAGTATCAACCTCAATACCCTTTAATGTACTAATGACCGGTAAGTTTGTTGGAAAAAATCCCTTCCAATTTACTAAATTCTCGCGCAAAGTTTGAGCTGGGATAGCAACTAAAATTACCTCTGCAAATTCCAAAACAGCTTTAATATCTGTAGTCGCCTTTAACTCGCGAGGAAGATCAATTCCTTTAAGAAAGCGGCGATTAGAGTGTCTACGATTAATCTCTCGAACAACCTTCTTGTTTCTACCCCAGATCAAAACTTGCTGACCTGAATCGACCATTACTTGACCTAAAGTTGTGCCCCAGGCGCCAGAACCTAAAACTGCAACTTTTCTCATTTACTTTCCTTTTTATAGTTTCCAGTTCTAGGGAGCTCTGACTTTTTAGGGTCAAAAATTTCTACCGGAGCCTTCTCATTACGTAAACCTTCCAGCAACTTAGTAATTGCACTCATTACGTAAGCAGTTGCCTCTTCTAGCGCAATTGGATCCTCTTGTCTGCCATACCATTTTGAGAAATCCAAAGGTTTGCCAGCAATAACCTTAACCTGAGTTCTTGGGAATAACTTAATCTTTTTACTATATGCCGGCAAGATCTGTTGTGCGCCCCACTGCGCGCAAGGAATTACTGGCGCTTTGGTTAAAATTGCAAGCCGTGCAATTCCAGTCTTTGCCTTCATCGGCCAGTAGCTTTGGTCTCTTGTCAATGTTCCCTCAGGATAAACGCCAAGTAAATGTCCTGAATTGATAAAGGCAATAGCGTGACTTAAAGATTGGGAGGCAACTGCAGTCTCTCGTTCCACTGGAATTTGTCCGGCACCTAATAAGACTCTTCCAACTACGGGCAGTTTAAAAAGTGATGCCTTACCTAAGTACCTAGGGGCTCTGCCATTGTTATACAAAAAATGAGTAAATATCAGAGGATCTATATATGAGATGTGATTACAAACTACTATAGCACCACCACTTTTTGGAAGATTCTCACCACCTTGCCACTGGCGCTTTGCAATTAAATTGAGTATGGGGCGAACTACTGACGCTCCAAATTTAAACCAATTTGTAGCTCCAAGTGGTTTTCCTGAAGGTGGAGCGTAGGAAATCTTCAATTCGGTAGACACTGCTTAATTCTACGACCAATTGCTTAGTTGGCTATAAATGAGCGTAAAAAACGGGACCTCAAGCATGAGATCCCGATTTTTATAAATGAATTGGCTTAACGACGACGCTTTGCTTTCTTTGCAGCTTTGCGTACTGTCTTTTTTGCCTTTGAGACTTTCTTCGCCGCCTTTGCTGGAGCAGCCTTTGCAGGAGGTGTTGGTGCTGCACCAAGCTTGCGGGCACCTGAAATAACCTCTTTTAATCCTTTAGCTGGCAAGAAACGAACTTTCTTACTTGCCTTAATTTGAATCGTCTCTCCAGTAAATGGATTACGACCCTTGCGAGCTGGACGATCAACTTTCTTAAACTTTCCAAAGTCATTGATCATTACATCTTCGCCCTTTGAGATATTGCGAACAATCGCATCAAAAACTACCTCAACAGCGCGAGCAGCCTCTTTCTTGCTGTCACCAAACTGTGGTGCAAGATAGGCGATGAACTGTGCCTTGTTCATTTAATCCCCTTATTTACGCGTAAACATTAAGCATTTGCTTAACTAAGGGTTAATCTATGGGGTGATAGGAAATACTTTGATTAATTAATTCGGTGTGTCGCATTCAAATTATTAATATAAATCAAGGTTTTTTACACTTTTCGCATAACCCTAAATAATTACTTTAGAGTTTTAAATCAACGAATAGGTAGTGTTTTAGGCTTAAAACTAGCTCTTTTTTCTTCAAAACTTGAAACTTGATCAATTTTTGTAAATGTTAATCCAATGTCATCTAAGCCCTCCATAAGCCGCCAACGAGTGTAATCATCTATGACAAAATCTAAACTTGTTGATCCGTAGCTAACCTTTTTGGCTTGAAGATCGACCGTAATGGCGGTCTCTGGTTTGGATTCAATCTCCTTCCAAATTTTTTCGATTTCTTCCTGCCGCAAAATTACAGTTAATAATCCAGCCTTTTGTGAGTTTCCTCGAAAAATATCTGCAAACCGGCTTGAGAGAACCACTTTGAAGCCATAATTTTGAAGCGCCCATACTGCATGCTCGCGTGAGGAACCAGTTCCAAAATCTGGCCCAGCAACTAAGATGGTTGCAGATTTATACTGAGGTTGATTTAACTCAAATGCCGGATCATTTCTCCAAGCTGCAAATAAGCCATCTTCAAATCCACTTTTAGTTATTCGCTTTAAATAAACAGCCGGGATGATTTGATCGGTATCAACATTGCTACGGCGAAGCGGAACAGCACTACCTGTATGTTTGATAAATTTTTCCATTATAAATCCGCCGGTGAAGCTAGTGTGCCCTTCAAAGCAGTTGCTGCTGCAACCAGTGGACTTACCAAGTGAGTCCGACCGCCCTTACCTTGCCTACCCTCAAAATTTCTATTGCTGGTAGATGCTGCTCGCTCTCCTGGTTTTAACTGATCTGGATTCATTCCTAGGCACATCGAACATCCAGCACTTCGCCACTCGGCACCGGCATCAAGAAAAATTTTATCTAAACCTTCAGATTCAGCCTGTAATCTCACTCGGGCTGAGCCAGGCACTACCAATAGACGAAGTGAGGTAGCGATTTTTTTACCTTTAATTATCTCTGCCGCTGATCTTAAATCTTCAATTCTGCCATTTGTACAGGAGCCTAGAAAAACTGTATCTACCCTTATAGATTTAAGTGGGGTACCAGGTTTTAAATCCATGTACTCAAGGGCACGCTCAGCAGCTCCCCGATCTTCAGCATTTGAGATCTCGGCTGGATTTGGCACAGATGCACTTAGAGGCAAACCTTGCCCAGGATTTGTACCCCAGGTAACAAATGGCGCAAGCTCATCTGCGTTTAAATTAATCTCTTTATCAAATTTAGCATCATTATCTGTTACAAGTGTCTTCCAATAAGCAAGTGCTAAATCCCAATCAGCACCAGTTGGCGCATGTGGCTTACCCTTTACATAATCAAAGGTAGTTTGATCGGGAGCAATTAAACCTGCACGTGCCCCAGCTTCAATAGACATGTTGCAAATGGTCATCCTAGCTTCCATTGACAGTGCTCTAATCGCACTTCCACGATACTCAAGAATGTATCCCTGCCCACCACCGGTACCAATCTTGGCAATAACTGCCAAGATAATATCCTTACTGGTAACTCCAGGCTTTAATGTTCCTTCAACATTGATTGCCATAGTTTTTGGCCTTATAAGTGGCAAAGTTTGAGTTGCTAATACATGCTCAACCTCGCTAGTACCTATTCCAAATGCCAAAGCGCCAAATGCGCCGTGAGTTGAAGTGTGTGAATCTCCGCAGACAATTGTCATTCCTGGCTGAGTTATACCTAACTGAGGACCAACAACATGCACAATTCCCTGTTCAACATCACCAAGTGAGTGAATTCGAACCCCAAACTCTGCACAATTTTTTCTTAGGGTATCAACCTGTAATTTAGATACCGGATCGGCAATAGGTTTATCAATATTTAAAGTCGGTACATTGTGATCTTCTGTAGCGATAGTTAAATCTGGCCTTCTAACTTTTCTATTTGCAAGACGTAAGCCATCAAATGCTTGTGGACTAGTGACTTCATGAATTAAATGTAGGTCTATGTAAAGTAAATCTGGTTCGCCAGCAGTAGAGCTAACAACATGCTCTGCCCAAATCTTTTCCGCTAGCGTCTTACCCATTTCAACTTTTCCCTTCATACCTGGACTGTATTTGCTTCTCACAGAGTGAGATGGCATTATCAGAGTATGGACAGAAAGAATAGCGGAGTTGGTGTATTAGATAAAGCCGTGAAAATACTGGCCGCATTAGAGGCTGGTCCACAATCACTTAGTGACCTAGTCTCAACAACGGGAATTGCCCGGCCAACAGCTCACAGATTGGCAGTCGCCTTAGAACATCATCGGCTAGTGACCCGAGATTTTTCCGGAAGATTTATTTTAGGTGCACGCTCTTCAGAGTTAGCAGCAGCAGCTGGTGAAGATAAATTACTCGCAATTGCCGTTCCATCTTTAACTGCACTTAGAGATGCAACTGGTGAGAGTGCGCAGCTATATCGCAGACAGGGTGATTTAAGAATTTGTGTTGCAACAGCTGAACGGTTAACTGGGTTAAGAGACTCCGTTCCAGTTGGAACATCACTAACAATGCAGGCTGGCTCAGCAGCACAAATCCTTCTTGCATGGGAGGATCCGGAGAAACTTCATCGTGGTTTAGTAAATGCTAAATTCACTGCGGCAAATTTAGCGGCAGTCCGCAGAAGAGGTTGGGCACAATCGGTAGGTGAGAGAGAGGCTGGAGTCGCATCGGTATCAGCGCCAGTACGTGGGCCAAACAATAAAGTTATTGCTGCCGTCAGTATTAGTGGACCAATGGAAAGATTAAGTAGGCAACCAGGTCGAATTCATGCTGCTGCAGTTGTTGCTACCGCTGCAAGATTAACTGAGCACTTAGCAAAAAATAAATAATAAAACTTGTAGCTCCGAGGGGATTCGAACCCCCGTAGCTGGCTTGAGAAGCCAGAGTCCTAGGCCACTAGACGACGGAGCCGTGCAGTACATCTATAAATCGCTGGGGTACCAGGACTCGAACCTAGACAGGCTGAACCAGAATCAGCAGGGCTACCAATTACCCCATACCCCAATATTTAATTTTTTAGCATTACAAGAATACCCTGCTGTAATTTTATTTGGAAATTGCCGCCCTAATTCGCTCCAGGGAACGCTCTTTACCTAATAGTTCGAGTGACTCAAAAAGCGGTGGTGAGATATGTGAACCAGTTATTGCAATTCGAATTGCACTAAAGGCGACTCTTGGCTTTAATCCCATTCCATCAATAAGTGCTGCCCTTAACCTCTCTTCAATTTCTTGAGTCTTCCAAATACTCAGTCCTTCAATACTCGCAAGGGCGGTAACCAAAATTTTTTGCGATGCATCATCTGATATTTTTGAACCCTCTTCGTGCGCAACAGTAAAATCTTTCACAAACAAGAAATTAAGCATAGAAGGAATCTCAGATAGCTTAATTATTCGCTCTTGAATAATCGGCAATGCTGATCTAACAATTACTATCTCTTCCTGATTTCCAGAAATTACCTTAGATTTCAATAAGAATGGTAGGGATAATTCGAGGAATTTATCTAATGTCAATGCGCGAATCTTGTCGCCATTTATAGCCTCTAGTTTTTTCATATCAAATCTTGCTGGGCTGCTATTAACTCTTTCGACAGTGAAAAGATCTACCAACTCCTGCATGCTTATGTTTTCTTTATCATCTCCAGGTGACCATCCCAGGAGTGCCAGATAATTACAAATTGCCTCAGGTAAAAATCCCTGTTCTCGATACCAGGCAATTGAAACCTCACCATTTCGCTTTGATAATTTTGCGTTATCTTGTCCCATCACAAAGGGCAGGTGTGCAAATAATGGATAATCTTTGCTGTCTACTCCCATTGCTTGGTAGACACGAATTTGTCTTGGAGTTGAAGATAGTAAATCTTCACCTCGCAGGACATGAGTTATCTTCATCAAGATATCATCAACAGCAACTGCCAACGTATAAAGTGGCGAACCATCGGCGCGAACTAGTACAAAATCTGGTACATACTCATGCTCAAATTTAACTTCACCTCGAATCAAATCCACAAATGAAGTCTCACCACTAGGCATGCGCATTCTTACAACTGGCTTTCTTCCAGCAAGCTTGTAATCTGCAATTTGGGATTGTGTTAATTCTCGGCAATTTCCATCATAACCTGGTGCTTTATTATTCTGCATTTGAATCTGACGTCGTTGCTCTAACTCCTCTGAACTGCAGTAACAATGATAGGCATCACCTTGGTCTAAAAACTTTTGAGCCCACTCAGAATAAATTTCTAATCGTTGAGATTGTAGATATGGTCCAAATTCGCCACCTACTTCTGGACCTTCATCCCAATTTAGGCCAAGCCATTTTAAAGTTTCAATTGCGGCTTGAATATACTGATCCGTAACCCGTTCAGTATCAGTATCTTCAATTCTAAAAATTAACTTTCCGCCAGTATGCCGTGCATATGCCCAATCAAATAACGCAGTTCTAATATTTCCGACATGCAAATCACCTGTTGGCGATGGTGCAAATCTGACTCTCACCTGGGACTTATTGGACACGAGCTGACACCTTGTTAGTTAATGTACCTAATCCATCGATTGAAATTGAGATTGTTGAACCTGCAGGCATAGGACTAATTCCAGCAGGGGTGCCAGTTAAAATTACATCTCCTGGGAGTAGAGTCATTACATTTGAAACAAATTCAATTATCTGTGGGATCTTAAAAATCATTTCAGAAAGTAACGATGATTGCATAACTTGACCATTTAAGGTGGCAGTAATTTTTTGATCACTTGGAACAAATTCAGTTTCAATCCAAGGTCCTAGCGGGCAAAAGGTGTCAAAACCTTTTGCTCTTGTCCACTGACCATCTTTCTTCTGTAAATCTCGTGCCGTGACATCATTTGCTAGCGTATAACCATAAATTACATCGTTAGTTTTTTCAGCAGGTACCTCTTTGCAAATTCGACTAATTACAATTGCGAGCTCTGCTTCGTGATCTACACGTTCACTCATACTCGGCCAAACAATAGTTTCATTTGGTCCAATTACTGAGGTATTAGGTTTAATAAAGATAATTGGCTCAGTAGGTACTTGTGAATTCATTTCTGCTGCATGGTCAGCATAATTCTTTCCTATACAAATAACTTTGCTTCTTGGAATTACTGGTGCTAATAGTTTAACTTCAGATAATTGAACAGTTTTATCTTGTGGCACAATCCCCGAATAAATGGGGTCGCCTTTCAGTATTAAAATTGCATCGTTTTCATTTAGAACACCGAACAAAGGGTCTGACCCGATCCCGATTTTTTCAGGTGCAGTAAATCTAACAATGCGCATTAGAGCATCTTACAACTGATCAGTTATCTTCCCTGATTCTTCAATTTTTTCCACCAATACAGTGGCAATTCTATGTCTACGCCCTGAAGGCCTTTCAGCAGTTAATTTCCAGCCAGGAACTGTGATGGTGCTACCAGGAATTGGCACGCGTCCTAAATGCTTAGCTATCAAGCCGCCAATGGAGTCGACATCCTCGATTTCTTCGTCAGTAAAACTGCTATCAAATTTTTCTGCAAAATCTTCAACATGAAGTCTGGCTGAAATTCTTGCCTTATTTTCATTAAGCCACTCAACTTCTTCACTTTCATTATCATCGTACTCATCAGCAATTTCTCCAACTATTTCCTCTAAAATATCTTCAATAGTTATTATTCCTGCAGTTCCACCATATTCGTCAACTACAATTGCCATATGGATTTGATCTCTCTGCATTTGCTTCAATAAATCATCAGCAGTTTTATTCTCCGGAACAAAGGTTGCTTTACGTAAATGCTCCTCAACTTTTTCATTGACCTCAGAGTTTGGATTGTCATGAACTCTTTTAGCCAAATCTTTCACGTAGGCAATTCCAACAACATTATCCAAGTTTTCAGAGATTACGGGGATTCGGGTAAATCCAGAACGAAGGGCAAGTGACAATCCCTGTCGCACAGTTTTATCAGCTTCGATCCAGACCATTTCGGTTCTAGGAACCATAAGTTCACGAACTAGAGTCTCACCTAAATCGAAAACTGAATGAATCATCTCTCGCTCAGATTCTTCTACGAAACCACTCTCACTTGCTTGATCAACCAAATCTCTGAACTCTGCTTCAGTTGAAAATGGGCCAGATTTAAACCCTTTTCCAGGAGTTAGTGCATTTCCAATTCTAATTAATAGCGTTGTAAGTGGGCCTAGTAATTTAGATAAAACAACAGCAATAGTGATTGCTAATCTAGCCCATTTTATGGCGTGTTGTTTACCTAAAGTTCTTGGACCAACCCCTACAACTACATATGAAATAGCAACCATTAATGCGATAGCCCAAAAAAGAGCTAGACCTTTGTTAGAACTGCCCTCTACAAAGTACACCGCAACAGTTGCAGTAGCTGTTAGTTCACAACTTTTTCGCACTAAAAGAAGTACGTTCAAAAACTTAGCAGGGTTAGCAACAAAGTTTTGAAACTTAATTTTATAATTTGGTTTTGCTTCAACAATTTCTTCGATTAAAAGTCGGGAGAGTGATGTTAATGCCGATTCTGAACCTGCAAGCAACCCAGCAAATAATAACAATAATATGATCAAAATTGATGATTCAAAACTCACTTCAAAGATCTCCATTGATCAAGAAATGTTTGCTGTAATTCAAACATTTTAACTTCATCATCGAAATCCTCGTGATCAAATCCCAGTAAATGTAAGACACCGTGGACAGTGAGTAATTCAAGTTCTAACTCCAAAGATTGTTTTCCATTCTTTGCTGCATAAGCTGGGCAAAGAACAATATCTCCAATTATTCCTGGTCCATTCGCCGCTGAATTTGGTTTCATTTCATCCATTGGAAATGACAATACATCGGTCGGCCCAGGCAAACTCATCCACTTAAGATGTAACTGTTCCATTTCCTTTTCATCTACCAATTTGATGGCAAGCTCTGAATCAGGATGTACTCCTAGCTTTGTTAATGAGAAATTAGCAACTGATATCAATCGCGATTCATCACAGGATGTACTTGAGCTATTTTCCAAATCTATTTTCATATTTGCTACTCACTAAGAGTAATTGGCAATCACCTTTTTTCACTTCTAATTGGAAATGTGGTCTTAGAAATATTCTCATCCCAGTTTCCGTATGCCGTAACTATTTCACCTACTAATCTATTGCGAACGACATCCTCAGCATTTAAATAGATAAAGGATATGTCATCAACTTCCTTCAAGATATCCTGAACAATTTTGAGACCAGATTGAGAATTATTAGGTAGGTCTACTTGAGTAATATCGCCAGTTACTACCATTCTTGAACCAAATCCCAAACGTGTTAAAAACATTTTCATTTGTTCTGCAGTCGTATTTTGAGCCTCATCTAATATTATAAATGCGTCATTTAAAGTTCTGCCTCGCATATAGGCAAGAGGTGCTACCTCTATCACCCCTGAGTTCATTAACCTTGGAATTGCGTCTTGATCAATCATGTCATGTAGGGCATCAAACAGAGGTCTTAAATAAGGATCAATTTTTTCATGCAAGGTGCCGGGCAAAAAACCTAATCGCTCCCCTGCTTCGACTGCAGGCCGAGTCAAGATAATTCTATTTACTTGCTTGGCTTGTAAAGACTGAATTGCTTTAGCCATTGCTAGGTAAGTTTTGCCACACCCGGCTGGCCCGATACCAAAAGTAATTGTATTTGTATCTATCGCCTCAACATACTTTTTTTGATTAGAAGTTTTAGGGCGAATTGTCTTACCCCGATTGCTTAATATATTTAGAGATAACACCTCTGCTGGGTGTTCAGTTGGAGTTTGTTTTATCATTCCAATGCACCGAATGACCATATCTGCATTTAAATTTTGACCAGCTCTAAGGAGAGTAATTAATTCTTCAATTAGAGTTGAAAATATTTTAGTTTTTTGCTCATCACCATTGACATAAATTTCATTTCCTCTAACTGTAATTGATAACTGAGGAAAACTACTCTCAAAAATTCTCAGATAGGAATCACCTGGACCAACCAATGAAACCATGGGGAAAACCGTTGGAACTTTTATAACTATGGGATCCATTGCTCTAATTCTATATTTAACCCGGCGGCCATGCGAATACTCGACCACCTAAAAGGTGAATATGAGCGTGGAAAACAGATTGGCCAGCGCTTTCACCAGTATTTATATTGATACGCCAACTATCTAAGCCATACTCCTTCGCAATTTGGGAAGCCATTTTCAAAATTTCGCCTGCAAGATCAGGATCACTTTCAGATACCTCTCCCATGTTTTTAAAGTGTTGATTAGGTATAACCAAAATATGAGTTGGAGCCTGAGGTGAAATATCATTAAAAGCAGTCACTTTATTATTTTGTTTTACTACAGATGCAGGAATTGTTCCATCTACAATTTTGCAAAACAAGCAATCCATTTTTACCATCTGCCAAGTTTAGTTTGAAGTGCTGAGAGGGCGGCAAATCCTGCATGGGCAGATCGCAATACGGGTTCGCCTAAACGCGCAATTACTGACCCTGCTGTCCTAAATTCCTCAAGCTCATAATCATTAATTCCACCTTCAGGGCCAATGACTAAATATATTTTCTCTACTTCTTCTGGAATCTGTAGATTACTGAATTTATTTGTCGTACTTTCATGAAAAACTATCGAAAAGTTTTCCTTTATAACTCCAATAATCTCATTTACTTTCATAGGACTCGTAAGGGTCGGCAATCTAAATCGTTTGGACTGCTTGCAAGCCTCCTTTATGGTCTGAATCCACTTATGCGCAGAGTCATCCTGCCATTTACTTATAGACCTTTCGGCCTCCCATGGAATTATTTGATCGACACCAGAAACAGTCAATAGCTCAAGCATTTCCTTATTTCTATCTGACTTTGTGATTGCTTGAACTACAATCAACTCTGGTTTATTCGATTGAATATTTCCTCTTTTATTAACCTTCATTTTTAGAGATTTTCTTCCAATCTCTGTAATTTCGCCTGAAACCCAGTGACTTTTACCATCTGAAAAAGTTAACGTTTCACCAGAGGTAACTCTTAAAACTTTAATTGCGTGATGGGCTTCCTCATTCTCAAGTGACTGAACCTCATTAGAATCTAATTGATCGACAAAAAATAAATAACTCACTATCTAAATGCTCTTTTCACTTTATCGAAAAAGCTTTGTTCATCATTTGTATTTATTTTTACTTTATCTAATCCTTCACTTCTCAAGGAGGCTATCTTTTTGAACAACTCGCTTTGCTCTTTATTTATTTTAGTAGGAGTAAGAACCTGAATATGAACAATTAAATCACCCCTGCCCGAACCCCTTAGCTTTGTGACTCCAAAACCTCTTAGCACAACTACTGAACCACTTTGTGTTCCCTCTTTTATTTCAACCTCCTGCTTTCCATCTAAGGTATCTACTAACACCCGAGTTCCAAGTGCAGCTGAAGTCATTGGAATCGAAATTGAAATGTGTAAATTACTTTCTTCTCTGATTAGAAATTCATGAGGTATTTCTACAATTTCGACATAAAGATCTCCAGGTGCGCCCCCACCAGGACCTACCTCACCTTGTCCATTTAACTGAATTCTGTTGCCGGTCTCAACACCCGCAGGGATTTTTATTGGAATACTTTTCCTAGCTCGAACTCTGCCGTCGCCTGCACATTCTCCACATGGATCTGAAATAATAGAACCAAACCCCTGGCAACTTGCACATGGCCTACTTGTCATTACTTGACCAAGTATCGATCTTGCAACTTGTTGAGTTTCTCCTCTTCCTTTACAAATATCACAGGTTCTTGGCTTTGAATTATTTGCACATCCTGTTCCATTACATTTGCCACAAGTTACGGCGGTTTCAACATTTAAATCCCGCTCGCAACCAAAAGTTGCTTCCATCAAATCTACTTCTACTCTTATTAATGCGTCCTGCCCTGGACGATTTCTTGGTCTTGGACCTCGTTGTTGGCCACCACCAAAAAAGGCATCCATAATGTCACTAAAACCAAATCCACCACTATTAAAGCCGCCGAAGCCATTTCCACCAACATCGTAATTTTGACGTTTATCTGGATCGCTTAACACCTCATATGCAGCAGTGATTTCTTTGAACTTTTCTGCCATTTTTGGATCAGGATTTATATCGGGATGGTAGCTTCGAGCCAGTTTTCGGTATGCCTTTTTAATTTCATCAAAGCTAGCATCTCTATCTACGCCAAGAATTTCATAGAGATCGGCCATTTATTTACTCTCAGTCAAAAATCTGCCAACATAATTGGCAACTGCATTGACAGCACTTATAGATGCAGCGTAATCCATACGAGTTGGGCCTAAAATTCCAAGTGCACCAATATCCGCATAACCTACGCTTACAAGACTGGTTTTCTTTAAGCTTTTTTCACTTTGCTCATCACCAATTTTTACTTTTACTGAGGAGTCAGTTCCTGATAGCAATCTTAAAAGTACAACTTGCTCCTCTAGAGCCTCCAAAATCGATTGCATACTACTTGATAAATCTTGATTAGCTCTAGCCAAGTTTGATGTTCCAGCAAAAACTACTTTTTCTTCTGGATGCTCAATTGCCATTTCTATCAATGTAGTAATAATTACTACCACATTTGATTTGTCATGACCATTATATGCTGAACTAATACCCTCTAAAGTCCCTGCTATATTAGATAAAGTTTGTCTTGCTATTTTTTGATTTAATTTTTTGTGTAAATCTGCTAACGAGGCATCACTAATATCAAATGGTAACTCCACCATTCTTTGCTCAACCCTGCCAGTATCAGTTATTAGCACAATCATTACCCTTGAATTATTTAGAAGTACTAGTTCTATATGTCTTACTTTTGCTTTTATCAATGATGGATACTGAACCACCGCTACTTGTTTAGTTACTTGCGCAAGTAGTCGAACTGTTCTGGAAATTACATCATCTAAATCTGACGCACCATCAAGAAAGTTTTCAATTGCTCTTCGCTCAGCTGATGACAATGGCTTTATATCTGCAAGCTGGTCAACAAATACTCGATACCCTTTATTTGTTGGAATCCGACCAGCGCTGGTATGTGGTTGTGTAATTAAACCCGCATCTTCTAATACAGCCATTTCGTTTCTAATTGTTGCTGGGGAAACGCCTAGGCCAGTACGAGCAGCAAGCGTTTTTGATCCGACAGGCTCCTCGGTTGAAACATATTCATCAACTATTGCTCGAAGAATATCTAGTTGCCTACCATGCATTTTACTACTCATGATCCAACGCTACTACAACAATATTTCTCGGACTATTCGATCCGCAATAAGTCTGCCATTTAGGGTAAGGGTTGCTCTTCCTTGCTGCCAATCTGAGTGATTAAGATGACCCGATTCAACATATCCAGACAAATCTGTAATTTGTTTCATATTCAACGATTTAGTTTCAATTCCACTAGTTAATCGAATCGATAACATTAGTCTTTCACTTTCGATCTGATTACTATCTAAGATTTCTGAATCAGCAATAGGTAGCTGACCTATTTCAACCTTCTCTTTATACAGAGTTGGGTGTTTTACATTCCAATATCTTTCACCATCAATATGAGAGTGAGCTCCTGGTCCAATTCCCAACCAATTTTCACCTAGCCAATAAGAAAGGTTATGGCGACTCTTTGAATTATCCTTTGCCCAATTGCTGAGCTCATACCAATAAAATCCGGCATTAGTAAATGCCTGATCAGCCATTAAGTATTTTTCAGCAGTTAGGTCATCATCTAATTCGGCCACCTCTCCTCTTTTTATTTGTGCCGCTAATTTAGTACCAGGTTCTACAATCAATGCATATGCAGATATGTGGGAAATGGGAAGAGCTAGTGCTGCATCGATGCTTTGCTGCCAATCCTCTTTAGATTCTCCTGGGGTACCATAAATTAAATCTACAGAAATTTGCTTAAACCCAATATCAGTTGCCCAATTTACTACTTTGGATACATTTTCAGGATTATGAGTCCTATCCAATATTTTTAAAACTTTGCTAACAGCAGACTGCATGCCAATTGATAACCTATTTATACCTATTTCAAAAAATAGTTCCAATTTATCTCTATCAACAGAGTCTGGATTTACCTCTAGTGTTATTTCAGCATTACTTGAAATTCCAAAATCAGTTTTAATCTTGGTAATGACCCGACCAAGGTCAACAGGCTCCATCAGCGATGGCGTGCCACCACCGAAGAAAATTGAAGAGACCTCAACTGGCTCCTTTATCTTGAACTTTGCTAGTTCTATCTCTTTTATTACTAAATCTATGTAACTGTTTGAGATCTGATTTAATCCAGTGGATATCTTTAACTCAGTTGGTGTGTAAGTATTGAAGTCGCAGTAGCCACACCTTTTACTACAATAAGGTACGTGGATATAGAAGGCTAGTTTCACTTATTTTTTCTTTTCACTCGCTTTATCTGAATCTGTAGTAAGTGCAGCTATGAATGCCTCCTGGGGAACTTCAACTCTTCCAACCATCTTCATTCGTTTCTTACCCTCTTTTTGCTTCTCTAAAAGCTTTCGCTTACGGGTAATATCACCACCATAACATTTTGCAAGAACATCTTTTCTTATCGCTCTAATATTTTCTCTGGCAATAATCTTTGCACCAATTGCTGCTTGAATTGGAACTTCAAACTGCTGACGAGGAATTAATTCACGAAGTTTGCCTGTCATAGAAACTCCGTATGCGTAAGCTTTATCTCTATGCACAATTTGGCTAAATGCATCAACTTTTTCTCCTTGAAGCAGAATATCAACTTTAACTAAATCTCCAATCTCCTCTCCGATTGGTTCATAATCTAATGAGGCATAGCCTCTAGTACGTGATTTCAATTGATCAAAAAAATCAAAAACTATTTCGGCTAAAGGTAGGGTGTATCGGATCTCAATTCTATCTTCCGATAAGTAATCCATACCCTTTTGAACACCCCTACGTTGCTGGCAAAGCTCCATAATCGTTCCTATGAATTCACTTGGCGCTAAAATTGTGGCTTTGACAATTGGTTCATAAACTTCTGCAATTTTTCCATCAGGGTACTCGGACGGGTTTGTGACAACTAATTTTTTTCCATCATCCAATGTAACTTTATAAACAACGCTTGGAGCGGTTGATATTAATGTTAAACCTGCTTCCCTTTCTAACCGTTCCCGCACAATTTCCATGTGTAGCAGTCCAAGGAATCCACATCGAAATCCAAAACCAAGTGCTGCAGATGACTCTGGTTCAAATACTAAGGCTGCATCATTTAATTGCAATTTATCTAGCGCTTCTCGCAACATTGGATACTCAGCACCATCTAGGGGAAATAAACCTGAAAAAACCATTGGCTTAGGATCTTTATAGCCAGCAAGTGCAACCTTTGCCGGATTGTTGTAGGTAGTGACAGTATCGCCAACACGCGATTGCCTTACATCTTTTACGCCAGTAATTAAGTAGCCAACTTCACCAACTCCAAGACCGTTGCTTGCCATTGGTTCAGGTGAAATAACTCCTACCTCCAACATTTCATGGCGCACGCCAGTTGAATACATTTGAATGTGATCACGTGGAGATAGATGCCCATCTACCACACGAACATAAGTGACAACTCCACGATAAGAGTCATAGACTGAATCAAAGATTAGTGCTCGGGTAGCAGCTTTTGGATCACCAACTGGCGCCGGAATTTGCTTAACAATTTGATCTAATAGGAGTTCCACGCCTTGACCAGTTTTTCCAGAAACCCTTAGACAATCCTGCGGCTGACAACCAATTAATTTAGCTAGTTCCTCAGCAAATTTATCTGGCTGGGCGGCAGGCAAATCAATTTTATTTAGCACTGGGATTATTGTTAAGTCGTTTTCCATGGCAAGATATAAATTTGCGAGTGTTTGTGCTTCGATTCCTTGTGCACAATCAACTAAAAGTATGGCGCCTTCGCAAGCAGCTAGTGAACGCGAAACCTCATAGGTAAAATCAACATGTCCTGGTGTATCGATCATGTTTAAAATATATTCTTGACCATCGATACCAGATCGCCACGGCAATCGAACTGCCTGGCTCTTAATTGTTATGCCACGTTCTCGTTCAATATCCATACGATCTAAATACTGAGCTCGCATATTTCTATCTTCAACTACACCAGTAATACTAAGCATTCGATCGGCCAGGGTAGATTTACCATGATCAATATGAGCAATAATGCAAAAATTTCTTATTTGCTGTGGATTAGTTGCAGCAGGTTGCGGAGCTTTGGCAATCGAAATAGCAGGCATCTATGCCTTAAGAGTGTCTAAAAAATTAACGAATACCAGCTTTGTTGGCCAACTTAGCCATAGCTGATTTTTTATTTGCTGCATTGTTGGCATGAATAACACCTTTTGAAACTGCCATATCTAAAGTGCGAGAAGCATCCTTAAACTCTGCCTTAATTTTTGCGGCATCACCTGCAGTCACGGCCTCACGAAACTTGCGAATTGCGGTACGAAGTGCTGAACGATAAGCCCGGTTGCGATCCTGTGCTTTGTTGTTAGTTCGGATTCGTTTGATCTGAGACTTAATGTTTGCCACTGAGGGTTACCTTTTCTCGTTAAGGATTGCGTTCTTTAAGTTGGTAAGGGTATCAGCGCAGGCCATTACGCTCAAACTGAGCCTGACTATCGAGTACTTTTTGCAGTTGATACGGTCATCACTGCCCGTTCCAAAGCGTATTTTGGATCACTTGCTGCTCCCTTAATGTCAGCATCTACCGCGGCAATAGCTATGACAGCCTTTGCCAATCCATTCTCACTCCAGCCAGTTAATTGCTTTCTTGCTTTTTCAATTTGCCATGGTGCAAGTGCTAAAGATGAGGCTAATTCATATGAGTTTGAACCTCTGGAACTACCCGACACTTTTGCAAGTGTCCTAAAGGATGCCGCTAAGGCGCTGACAATTAACACCGGGTCTGTGCCAGTAGCTAATGCATTTCTAAGCGCTATTAAAGCCTCCGCAGTTTTTCCATCCACTACTGCATCAGCAACATCAAAACCCGTGCTTTCAACTCTACCTTGTTGATACTTTGCTACATCTACTTCATCTATTACCTTTTGTAATGCAACATCTGAAGCTAACTGGGAGCAAGCAGCAGCTAACTCACGCATGTCACTTCCAAGTGAATCAATTAAAGCCTGGATAGCTTCACTCGTAATTTTTCTATTGTAAGAGTTAAACTCATTTCTAATAAACTCTGATTTTTCAGAGTCTTTTTTTATGGACTCAACAGATATAAGTTGTGGATTTAGCTTCTTAACCTTATCAACTAAACCCTTTCCTTTTACACCCCCTTTGTGCCAAAGGACTAGGATCAAATTTTCATCTTGATTTTCTAGATATGTTATTAATTCATCTGCACACTCTGCAGTTAAATCTTGTATATCTCTGATTACTACAACTCGCTGATCACCAAAAAGTGAAGGTGCCACATTGTCGGTGATTATCCCAACCTCAATCTCTTCTGCGTATAAATTAGAGACTTGAGCAATTGGATACTTTGAGATCACCTGAGAGATAGCTCGATCTGCCAGAAGACTTTCTGACCCTTGTATTAGAACTAACCCCACCTAATTTTCCACCATTCTTTTCCTATAGCCCTGATCTTATTGCCTGGCGCAACCGATATGCCACCAGATAGATCGGTTCGCCAAACTGAAATAGATCTTTTTTCTAGCTCGTTAATAAATTCAAGGTCTGGGTGGCCATAACTATTTTTAGCACCAACGCTAATTAATGCAATTTCTGGCTTTAAAAGATCAATCATTGGTAGGTATTGGTAAGCAGAGCCATGGTGAGATACTTTTAATATATCAACATCTGAAAGTAGACCAGATTTACTTATCAACTCCTGAACCTCTGGCTCAATATCCCCAGCTGAAAAAAGTGAGTAATTTTTCGTACGGAGCAAAATTGCAATACTTGAATTGTTAATTTTTGATCCATCACCTGGTAATTCAGAAAAATTTTCTATCACAGAATTGGGCCATAGGATCTTAATTTCGATATTATTTTTGGTAAAAGTATAGGTTTCACCCTTGCTCACATTTTTAACTGGGATGTTATGCAACGCTTCAATACTCTCTTTATAAGCTGTTTCGGGTTGATGCAGATTTGAAATCCATACCTGACCAACCGATCGATTCTTTAAAACACCAGTAATTCCACCCACATGATCGGCATGGAAGTGGGAGAGTATTAGAAGCGGTATTTTTGTAATCTTTAATTCGGCTAGGCAATCATCAATTAACTTCGAATCAGGCCCTGTATCAACAACTATAGCTGAGTGTCGACCTAAATTTATCACCATGCCATCACCTTGGCCAACATCACAATTTACAACTTGCCAATTTTTGCCTGGCCAAGTTCTCTCTGAAAATACTAATTGAACGATAAGGACTAAAATTATAACTATGGCAATCTTGCCACGCCTCTTTAGTACAAGCAGGGCAAAAATTATGAAGATCAAAACATATACTCTTGCTTCATTAAAATGAAGAGATGGAAATTTATCCATTGCCCCACTAATAAAAACTATGTATTTTGCAAAATAGGTAGCGATAGAGAATAGTAGAAAACCAATTGTCGGAAGTACTGGAGACAGTATTGCACTTAAAAAGCCTAGTACTGTGATTGGGCCAATTACTGGGGCAACCAAAATATTTGCTGGAATAGTTGCTATGGAGATTTCATTGGATAACAACAAAATTATTGGCAGACATAAAATGGTTGCACTTACTGGTATAGATACAACTTCAATGATCAATTTAGATTTTATTAGTTTTTGTAACTTTATTTCGAGGAGTGGTGAAAGTAATAGGATTCCGGCTGTTGCTAACACAGATAATGCAAATCCAGGGTCAATTGCTTGAAATGGATCAATTAGAATCAAAAATGTAATTGCTGCTCCGAGTGAAGCAATACCTCGTGAGGTTTCTCCCCGATACCTTGCAAATAAAACCACCGATGTCATAGCCGCTGCTCGCAAAACTGATGGTGTTGGTCTGACTAAAAATATGAATAGAAACAGGATAAGCGAAACAATAATCAGGCGATATTGATTTTTTTTGATTATAAATTGCAAAAACCAAAGAATAGAGCTGGCAACAAGAACGAAATTTGCTCCACTGACTGCCGTTAAGTGAGAAAGGCCCACCCCTTGCATTTGATTTTTGAATTGATTGCTTTGAAGAGAGGTATCCCCTAGTACTAGTCCGGGTACCAATGAAGCTGCAATTGACCCATCTGAATGACTTCTCAATTTATCTCGAATGATTTCAGTGATATTAAAGAGTGTGCGGGGTGGACTTAAAATTGTGATGGAATCCTTAGCTAATGCAAGAGCGGCAACTTTGCGTTCGCGAGTTTCTATCAATCTAACTTGTGTTTTTATAACCTGATCCATTTGTAGACGATTATCAGTATTAAATATCAGACGAGCTGGCAAATTTACTTTTCGATCATTAACTTGAATGAGGCTGATCAGTACTGAGTACTTATCAGCTCCTTTTGAAGAGCCAAATACTTGACCATCTCTTAACACTGGATCATTACGTATTATTGCTTTAATCCAAACCGTCTTATTTAAGTTATCAACTAAGAATTTGCTTTCAAGTGCAGATTGTCGAATCCATACAATTAAAACACCTACTACCAAGGTTATTAGAAGAATAAAAATAGTGTGTTTTCGATAAATTATTGAAAGTAAGAGTAAGGCTGGCAGTAAAAAATATTTAGAGCTAGGAAATAGTCCAACTACTGCAGTGGATATCCAGAGCGCTACTCCTACCCAAAGGAGAGGAAAATTTAAAGGACTCGGAGCAAGGGTTTTATCTCTTCGAATTTTGCCCCACCCAATCCAGATATTTTCTTTAGCTCATCTACAGAATTTATACGGCCGACTTTTTTACGATAATCAATAATTCGCTGACTAGTTACTGGACCAATACCCGGCAAAGTATCTAATTGGGCAAGAGTTGCTCGATTAAGATCAAGTGGATTATCAACAGTAATCTTCTTAGGCTTAGCTTTTAAGCTTGCGTGATTGCTTGCACCAATAAGAATTTGCTCACCATCAACTAACACTCGAGCAAGATTGATGTCACTAATATCTACACCCTTTAATTGATTGCCAGCAGCCTTGAGAGCATCGATAACTCTAGAGCCTTGAGGTAATTGATAAACACCAGGATTTAAAACTTTTCCAGCCACATTTATAATTAACTGGGTGGCAACAGATTGTTGCGGAATTGGTTCTGCAATATTGACAGATGCTTGCTCAATAGCTGGCCTTGAATTAAGGAAATAAAATCCACCTAAACCAATCATTGCGGCAAACACAAAAATTAATCCTCGTTTTTGTTCAGAAGTAAAATTGAATTCAATCATGTGCAAATTAAATATACTTTTACTAATAAATACTTAAATTTATAGATTTTGTGGATATATAAATTACAACTAGTTAGATTCTAATTCCAATAAGTGATTTTATAGATTAATCTTCTCGATTTTTCTAGCTAATGCGCCACCTACCATTGCATGTAATCTTGTTCCTTCTGGTAGATACTCCTCTGAAATAATCTCTCCCTGCTCATGAATTGCACTCACCAGATCTCCCCTGTTAAAGGGAATAATTGCCTTAATCTCCACCTTAGGTTTTGGTAATGCTTGTTCAATTGCTCTTATTAGATTATCAATTCCATATCCAGTGCGAGCAGAGATGGCATAGGCATTACTTTCTTTCCGGAGTATTTCCATCAAAACCTCAGGCGAAGCCACATCAGCTTTATTGATTGCAATAATCTCCATTATTTCACCACCACCAATTTCAGTTATAACTTGGCGAACGGCTCGTATTTGTTCAAACGGATCTGGATGAGAACCATCTACAACATGCACTATTAAGTCTGACTCTGAAACCTCTTCGAGCGTTGATTTGAATGCTTCAACTAATTGGTGAGGTAGATGTCGAACAAAACCTACAGTGTCGACTAGTGTGTAAATACGACCATCAGAACTCTCTGTTTTTCTTACAGTTGGGTCTAAGGTTGCAAACAATGCGTTTTCTACTAAAACATCTGACCCAGTCAATCTATTAAGGAGCGATGATTTTCCGGCATTTGTGTAGCCAGCAATTGCCACAGATGGAATATTGTTTTTACGTCTTTCACTTCTTTTAGTATCGCGAGAAATTTTCATATCTTTAATTTCTCTTCGAAGCTTTGACATTTTGTCATTAATTCTTCTTCGATCAGTTTCAATTTTAGTTTCACCAGGTCCACGACCACCAATACCACCGGCTTGTCTAGATAATGATTCACCCCAACCACGTAGTCTTGGAAGCATGTATGACATTTGAGCTAACTCAACTTGCGCCTTACCCTCTCGACTCTTGGCATGTTGGGCAAAAATATCTAAAATCAATGCAGTTCTATCAATTACCTTGACTTTAACTTTCTGTTCCAGGGTTCTAAGTTGTGCTGGCGATAATTCTCCGTCACAAACTACGGTATCTGCTCCAGTTGCAACAACAGCTTGCCTAACTTCGTTAACTTTTCCAGAACCAATAAAAGTTGCCGAATCTGGTTTATCTCTGCGCTGAATTAATGCCTCCATAACTTGAGAGCCGGCAGTTTCAGCAAGTGCTGCTAACTCTTTAATGGAATTATCTGCATCCTTAGCACTACCCTCAGTCCAGACTCCCACTAGCACGACTTTTTCTAAGCGAAGTTGCCGATACTCAGCATCAGATACATCTTGTAATTCAGTTGATAATCCACTTACTCGGCGTAAAGCTTGTCGATCTTGTAAATCTTGATTTGCACTCTCTGGAGTCTCGTTGAGTTCATAATCAGCAACAGCTTGTGCATTTTCACGAATCAGTGAATCAATATCTATTTCAAGACCAGTAGATTTATCAAACTTAAAATCACTCACAAATATTGATCCAATTCCACATCCTTAACTAGAACTGCTGGGCCGCTTAATGTGGCATTGCTGTGTCCATCAATTTCCACAATCAACCTTCCCCCTGGTGGGTTGATTACCCATTTAATTGGCAATGCCTTGTTACTTTTAATCGTCGCAGCCAAAGCCACCGCACAGGTACCGGTGCCACAAGATTGTGTTTCGCCAACTCCACGCTCTAAAACCCTCATCTTTAACTCACCATTACTTAAAAACTCAACAAACTCAATATTTACTCCTTCGGGATAAATATCATCAGGTAAAACAATTGGCGGATTTTTAAGCTCCCCCACCAAATCTATGTCATCAGTGAATACCACAGCATGAGGATTACCAACATCAATGTTAAAGCCGAAATAGGTTTTTGAGTTTTGGATTACCGATACTTCACCACTTACCTGCGTAACTTTTCCCATGTTCACTGAGATATCACCTGTCTCTGGAACAGATAGAAATTTTCGACCATCTCGAGTATTAATAGCATAAATTCCACTGACTTGATGTCCACGATCTACAAGGTATCGGGCCATAACTCTTATGCCATTGCCACACATTTCAGCTACTGATCCATCAGAGTTTGAGTAATCCATAAACCAAGCGCCATCTACTTTGATAATTTTAATGAAGCCATCACTTCCCACTCCAAATTTACGATCACAAATTTTCCTTATTTGTTCTGGAGAAAATGAAATTTTATTTTCTGGATCAAAGACCACTACAAAATCATTGTGAGTACCATGCCCATAAGTTGCTGAGACCATTAATTAATACTAGCCAAGAGTTTTTCTAATCGAGCAGATGTTGAGGCGGCATCAATCCAATTAATTCTAGAATCTCTAGCAAACCAGGTCTGTTGGCGTCTGGCATATGCCTTGGTACTTCGCTTAGTCTCCTCTTTTGCAAATTCTTCACTGCATTCGCCATTTAAGTAATCCATTAACTGACTATACCCAAGTGCCTTTTTTGCAGTGGTTGATTGTTCTAGTCCTAAAGTCATAAGTAGTGATACCTCACGAGCGAATCCCCTCTCCCACATATCTTCAACTCGCTTATCAATTTTCTGATCAAGGTGATCTCGGTCGAGGGCTAATCCAAATTGCAGGGAATTTGGATACTTGTTACTGGCAGCTCTAGGCAAGTTTGCTGTAAATGGTTTACCAGTCAACTCAATCACCTCTAAGGCTCTGATAATTCTTCTCAAATTCTCCTTTGGAATAGCCAGAGCTGCTGCCGGATCTAATTTAGATAACTTTTGATGCATAATCTCATTTCCCAGATTTTCAGCTTCCTCAGTAATTTTTTGACGAAGTTCTGGATTAGTATCAGGAAAATTTAGATCATCCAAAATTGCTTTGATATATAAGCCTGTTCCACCTACAACTACTACAGATTTGCCAGCTGAAATTAACTCATCTATTTTACTTCGAGCGATACTTTGATACCACGCAACATTTGCATCATCTTTAATCTCAAGGATATCTATCAAATGGTGTTCGATACCTTTTCGTTCTGAGAGAGATAGTTTAGCTGTACCAATATCCATACCCTTATAAAGTTGCATTGAATCTGCATTGATAACCTCTGCATTAATCTCTTTTGCAACCGAAACTGCTAAATCACTCTTACCAGTTGCAGTCGCACCACAAATTACTATTAACTTCATTTATAGCGATTTAAGTGATGCCAGTGTTGGAATTCCCAAGAGTATTTTTTTATCACCATTATCTTCTACCCAAGCAGCGTGAGCAGCTGACCCAGCGGTCTTTGTCACCTTAATCGGCTCTCCGGCAACAATGTGATTAGCAAAAGCCTCCTCAACTTTAACCTCAACTAAATCTCCCGGACGAGCTTGTTTTGCTGAGTTATCAAAATGTGTCAACCTAAAATCTCGACTTCTACCATTCATTCTATTCATATCAATATCGTGACGACCTTCATGACCAGAGACTAATAACTCGACGGTTTTACCAATCAATTTTTCATTCTCATTTTTAGAGATCTCTTGTTGAATTTTGTGTAGACGGTTATAGCGATCTGCCATCACCTCTGGTGTTACTTGATCAGGCATTAAGGCTGCAGGTGTTCCAGGACGTTTTGAGTATTGGAATGTGTAAGCGGCAGAAAATTTAGCTTGTTTTACTAAATCAATGGTTTGTTCAAAATCTAACTCAGTTTCGCCTGGAAAACCAACAATTATGTCGGTAGTAATGGCGGCATTTGGAATGGAACCTCTTACTTTTTCTAAAATCCCTAAGTATCGATCTCTTCGATATGACCTGCGCATTGACTGTAAAACTTTATCGCTACCTGATTGCAGGGGCATATGAAGGTGAGGCATCACATTTTTACTCTCAGCCATTGCCTCTATAACATCGTCGGTAAAATCTCTTGGGTGCGGAGACATAAATCTAACTCGTTCTAATCCTTCAATTTTTCCACACTCTTTTAAAAGCTTTGAAAATGCCAGGCGATCACCAAACTCCACACCATATGCATTTACATTTTGACCAAGCAAAGTTATCTCGATTACTCCTTGGCTAACAAGAGTTTGAATCTCTTTGAGAATCTCACCTGCAGGGCGATCTTTTTCAATACCCCGCAATTGCGGAACTATGCAGAAGGTGCAGGTGTTATTACAGCCGACTGAAATCGATACCCAGGAAGAAAATGCTGAATCTCTTTTTACAGGTAAGGTTGAGGGAAAATGCTCAAGAGATTCCTTAATCTCAACCTGTGCCGATTCTTCAACTCTTGCTCGCTCCAATAAGACTGGCAAAGATCCAATATTGTGAGTGCCAAAAACCACATCAACATATGGCGCTTTCTTGATGATTAAATCTTTATCCTTTTGCGCCATACAGCCGCCAACTGCAATTTGGAAATTAGGATCACTCTTCTTCCGTGGTGCTAAAAATGAAAGATTTCCATAAAGTTTATTATCAGCATTTTCCCTTACCGCACAGGTATTAAAAACTACAAGATCAGGTTGAGTATCTGCCAGTGCCTGGGTGTAGCCAGCATCTAACAGCAAGCCAGCAATTCGCTCAGAGTCATGAACATTCATCTGGCAACCGTAAGTTTCAACTACAAAGGTAGGCACGGTGTAATTCTACTTGTTAATTATTACCAGTTAACTCCCGCATAATTTTGGCGCAAATCCCATGGCTATAACCTTTTCGCATCAATAGCCCTGAAACTCTGCGGTAAACCACCTCCGGATCTAAATGGGATATTGAATCAAATTTTCTCTGCGCTAATAACAAAGCTTGCGCATACTCACTGGCATCATCAATCTCATCAATTACTTCATTTATTATGTCCTGCGAAACTCCCTTGCTTCGAAGTTCACCGGCAATCACGCGCTTACTTAATTTCTTGGATCGCTGCCTGGACTCTGACCATAACTTTGCAAACTCTAAATCATTTAATAACCCTTGCAACTCAAGGGAATCTAAAACTGAATTAGCGATCTCACCATCTACGCCACGTTTTAATAGCTGCTTAAGTAACTCATCCCTACTCTTTGCGCGTGGTGCCAATGCATATAAAGCAAGTGACATCGCCTCAGAGTAGGGATCAGCTACTACATCTTGAGATTTTTTCAAGGTGTTTTTTAATTGTTAGAGATTAAAACTCAACATCAGCGGTCGCTTCATCAACAGCTGCTACTAGAGCAGGGTCGATTTCAGCAGGCACATATGATGCTCGGATCTTTGTCTCAATTTCATTTGCTAGATCTGGGTTATCAATTAAGAAAGCTCTAGCATTCTCTTTACCCTGACCTAATTGGTCACCTTCATAGGTAAACCAAGCGCCAGATTTTTTAACAATCCCAGCCTCAACGCCAAGATCAATTAATGACCCCTCACGGCTAATTCCAACTCCGTAAATGATGTCAAACTCTGCTTGCTTAAATGGTGGCGCTACCTTGTTCTTAACAATCTTTACTCGAGTTCTATTACCAACAGCATCTTGGCCATCTTTTAAGGTCTCAATTCGACGCACATCCATACGAACTGATGCGTAAAACTTAAGAGCTTTTCCACCAGTTGTTGTCTCTGGTGATCCAAAGAAGACACCGATCTTGTCGCGTAGCTGGTTAATAAAGATTGCAGTGGTATTTGATTGGTGCAGTGCACCAGTCATTTTACGAAGTGCTTGGGACATAAGACGAGCTTGTAGACCCATGTGAGAGTCACCCATTTCACCCTCAATTTCAGCTCTTGGTACCAATGCTGCAACTGAGTCAACTACAACAATATCAATTGCACCTGATCTAACTAACATATCCATAATTTCAAGTGCTTGCTCACCGGTATCTGGTTGAGAAACTAATAGTGCATCAATATCAACACCTAGCTTCTTTGCATACTCAGGATCTAATGCATGCTCGGCATCAATAAATGCAGCAATACCCCCAGCTTTTTGGGCATTCGCAATTGCATGTAAAGCAACAGTAGTTTTACCTGATGATTCTGGGCCATAAATCTCAACAACTCGTCCGCGTGGTAAACCACCAACGCCAAGTGCGATATCTAAAGCAACTGAACCAGTTGGGATAACCTCCATCGCGACAGCTTTTCGCTCTCCCATTTTCATCACAGATCCTTTGCCGAACTGACGCTCGATTTGGGCAAGGGCGGTATCTAGGGATTTAGAACGATCACTAGATCGTTTATCTTCTTTTTTATCATCTTGTGGTTCTCTATTTGCAGAGGCCATAAAGATTTACTTCCTTTCTTCTCCTTGACCAGCTACTTGGAATCTAACTTCCACTAGCGAGGTCATATTGTTCGGTCCAGAAGGTACGGAAACTCACTGACGGCTGGCTTAGGGTGCCAGCGGAACTGTGGAACCGCTCTGGTTGGGCAGGATAATTGTATCGAACAACTGTTCGAAGGGGTAAATATCGGCTAGGACACGCCGTTATCTGTATTGCTGCGGCATCGCTGGGTTATGTCTGACAACCGCCTTCCAAATCTCATCTGGCTCCATCCCCAGCTCAATCGCAGCGTTAACACTGATGCCACCTAATTCGCTATGGATGATATCTCTGGCATAGGTATCAGAATCTGGAAAGTAGGCAGAAAGTCGATTCCGAAGCTCTGAAATGCGCATATTCAATTAATTACTGTGAATCCATTAGACAATTACTTCTACTCCTACTGGAATAAGGTGTTTGCCAAACGCTTTGATTGGGCTAATGACTCCTCCTGGGTAATGGGTGAGGCAATCTGACCAATTAACCAACGCAGCACAACTCCACAGGCTGCTGAGTCTGAACCAAAAATCTTTGCAATTCCCTTGTGGGCCACTACCCAGGTTGGATGGTTTGAAACTGTAACCAATTTCGCAATATCGGTTGGATCGGTTTCAACTAATTTGCGCAATGCTAAATCTTGAGAGATTGCAATAGAGAGCTGATACAGCGCCTCTTGGCGAGATGAGGCTGATAAACCAAGCGCAACTAATCTTTCAACCTCAAACTCCACCAGGCATTCCATCATCTCAGCTTTATCTGCAAATTGATTATAAATAGTCGCCTTTGAAACCTGGGCACGTAAAGCAATATCTGAAATATTTGATTGATAATTTCCAACCTCAGTAACTACAGCTTTAGCACCAGCAAAGATAGCGATACGTGATTTGTTGCTGGTTGCGTTTTGGCGGGCGTATGGAGCAAACGCCGGCTGAGCAGACAATTTAAGCTGCGGTCTCGACCACTTGCAAAGTTGAGATAGTCAATACTGGGGATTCGTGGGTTTTAACCACAGTTGCAACATCAACCAAGATTGTGGAGAGAGAAAGATCTAGGGCTGAACAAATTGAGTTAAGCAATTCACTTGAAGCTTCTTTATGACCACGCTCTACCTCAGATAGATAGCCGAGGGAGACGCGAGCGCTCTTTGCTACATCCCGCAATGTCCTACCCTGTTCGATGCGGGCAGCGCGAAGGGCACTACCAATATGGGTGCGTAGAAGTATCACGGCTTAAGAATACGCTCTAAGGCTGCTAAAGCGCTGGTAATTGTCGCGTGGCGAATCATTTCTCGATCCCCAGATAGTAAGAGTGATACGGCAAAGCTCTCTTTTTGTGAAGAAATACCGATCCACACCGTTCCCGCCTTTTGCCCATAGGCCTTACCCGGCCCTGCCACTCCGGTAGTAGAGATTGCAAAATCTGTCTTAAATTTTTTCCTGACATTATTTGCCATTTCAATTGCCACCTGCTCAGAAACAGATGTAAATCTCTTGATATCGGCAGTTTTTACATCTAGCTGGGAAATTTTACTCTCATCACTATATGCAATTACCCCACCGTAAAATACCTTAGATGACCCAGGTACTTCAGTGATTTGATTTGCTATTCCACCAGCTGTGATCGATTCAGCAACAGATAAACTTTTACCAATTTTTTGCAGCCGCTTGACTACTAATTTAGGAAGTTCATTCTTACTCACTTTGTTAGTGCCTTTCTGAAGTAATCGATCCCGGTACTTACAGTCAATATAACTGCAACTGCCATAAATAAATCTCTTGGGGTGTGTAAATATGTTGGCAGGGGTAAAATGTAAAATCCTACGCCAAAACTCTGAAAGAAACTCTTTAGCTTGCCACCACGGCTAGCAGGAATGACACCTGTTTTTATAACAGCAAATCTAAGTATTGTTACCGCACTTTCTCGAATCAAAAACACAATTGTGACCCACCAGGAAAGCATTCCTAAAATTGAGGCACCGATAGTTGCTGTGGCTAACATGGCCTTATCAGCAATTGGATCAAGTAATTTACCCAGCTCGGTTATCTGATTACGATCCCTAGCAATTTTGCCATCTAAAATATCACTCAGTCCCACTATAAAAAATAAAGCAAATGCAATTATTCGCCAATCTGAATCTTGACCATTATTCTTAAAGAGCGCATAGGCGCAAAACGGTAATGCCAGAACTCTAAAAATTGTGAGTGAGTTGGGAAGATTAGGGCGGCTAACTTTTTTCATATTACTTGAGCTATCAAATCTACGCCAGATACATCACTAACTACCGCTTCTACATACTCTCCGATCCGATATCTGTTTCTAGATTTAATGAAGGTTGAGCCATCAACATCTGGACCTTGATGATCTGCTCTACCCTCTTGCTCTTCTTCATCTTCAATTAATACGGTAACCATTTCTCCAACTCTAGCCTCAGCTCGCTGGGAGATTAATTCATCAACTAATGTTGAAAGTTCAGCTACGCGTTCACCAATAACCTCAGGAGCTACCTTATTTTGCAAACTCATACCTTCAGTTTTATCCTCGTCGGAGTAACCAAACACTCCAATTGCATCTAACTGTGCTTGTGATAAAAATTCAACTAAATCCATAAACTGAGCATCAGTTTCACCAGGAAAACCAACTATAAAGTTGGATCTAATACCTGCTTCAGGAGCTAGGGCACGAATTTGAGATATTAGGTGAAGGAATTTTTCACCATCTCCGAATCTACGCATACTTCTTAGTAGGTCACCATTTGCATGCTGGAATGAGAGATCAAAGTAAGGAACCACTTTCTCTACTGAAACCATGGCTTGCAATAATGATGGCCGTACCTCAGCTGGCTGTAAATAAGATAGACGAATTCTTTTAATTGCATCAATTTTTGATAGCTGAGGCAGTAGTTTTTCCATCAATTTTAGATCCCCGAAATCTTTGCCATAAGAGGTGGTATTTTCACTTACCAAATACAGCTCACTTACTCCGTTGTCAGCTAACCATTTTGCCTCATCGACTATCTCTTTTGGTGATCGAGAAACAAATGAACCCCTAAAGTATGGAATAGCACAAAATGAGCATCTGCGATCACATCCACTTGCAATCTTTAGTGGTGAAATTGGTGAATTATCTAAACGCTTCCTAAGCACAGTTCCAATTGGTGAGATCTCTTTTAATGCAGCTTTTTGTTCTGCTCGCTGACTTGGAGCAATTGGCAATAAGGTTCTACGATCTTTTGGCGTATGAGCCGATATTTTTCCTCCGCCAATTATTGTTGAAAGTCTTGCCGAAATATCTTGATAATCATCAAAACCTAAAATTGCATCGGCCTCTGGAAGTGCGTTGGCTAATTCATTTCCATATCGCTCGGCCATACACCCAACTGCAACAACTGCTTTTGTAACTCCATTTTCTTTTAATGAATGTGCTTGCATTAATGCGTCAATTGAATCTTTTTTTGCACTTTCGATAAATCCACAAGTATTAATTACTGCTATCTCAGCCTTACTTGGATCATCTACTAGCATCCAGCCATCTGCTGCTAATCTGCCTGCTAACTCCTCAGAATCAGTTTCATTTCGTGCACATCCTAAAGTCACCAAGGCGACTGTTCTGGGTGATTTTTCAGTTACAAGTTTTGAACTCACGATGCGCTAAGGATAGCGCGGTAATTAAATTAACTTCTATTTAGGACTGAGATAGGCCGTTTGTGCCAAAATCCAACCTAACAACCTGCCCATTAGCGCCTGCTAAACCAAGATCTGAACCATTAACCTGTAATTTAATAGCACCGGCATTACCAATAACTGCTTTGATAAGTTGTGCGTCACTAAAAGTTTGAGACTGTCCAGAATAAATCTGACCATTGAAAATCTGATCACCATTTGCATTTGTTAATCCCACCCAGCTATTTCCAGCTACAGCAGTTAGTACCAAATTTACTCCTGTGAAATTATTAACTGCAGATTCTTTACTCTGCGTACTTGGCTTTTGTGAGATGTTAGAAACAATGGATTCATTCACCGTTGACACATTATTTATTGCAATCTGAGCCACAAATCCAATTCCTAGTACTGCTGCTGAAATTGAAGCTAAAGTTCCAAATCTTAATTTCTTTTTTTCTTTTTTCTTATCAGCAACATTATTTTCTGCTAATTGATCAATGATTAATTTCTTATCTCCAGATTGAGCAGATTCTATTGCAGCAACTAACAAATCAGCATCGGCTTTAATTACCTTTGCAATAGATCTGATATGTCCTCTGGCATACGCAATACCGCCACAAACCTCAACTGAGTCATTGAGTAAATCTTCAATGACTGCCCTTCTAATGTTGGTTTTATCTGAAATTTTTTCAATAGACATACCAGAGGCTGCAATCGCAATCTTAAGCGCTGACTCTTCTGCCATAGCCACACCTTCATTTGGGGATGGCTAATGATAGAACTGAATTGAAGAATTTGAAAAGTTTTTTTGACCCTTGAAAGTGGGACTTGCGCTCTGTTCCATTATTTTTTTCACCCATCCTTTCACCCTATTTTTCTACGAGTTCCCCCTAATCGATTCCAATACATCTGGCATTTGCTCGGCGTTAATCAAAACCGCCCGGGCTTTAGAGCCTTCTGTTGGTCCCACAATTCCACGACTTTCCATCAAATCCATTAATCGCCCAGCCTTGGCAAATCCAACCCTTAATTTACGTTGCAGCATTGAGGTTGAGCCAAATTGAGTAGACACGACTAATTGAATTGCTTGTAGTAGCAAATCCAAATCATCACCAATCTCATCTGTTATCACATTAGATTTAACAGGTGCATTTATGTCAATTCTATAAACTGGCTGCAATTGAGCTTTGACGTGATTTACTATCGCTTCAATTTCTCGCTCTGAAATATAAGCTCCTTGAATTCTAACTGGCTTGCTTGCCCCCATTGGTAAAAATAATCCGTCACCTTGGCCCACCAATTTTTCAGCACCTGGAGTATCTAAAATAACTCTAGAATCAGCCAAGCTGCTAGTAGCAAACGAAAGTCTTGATGGCACATTCGCCTTAATTAATCCAGTAACGATATCAACGCTTGGCCGCTGAGTAGCTAACACTAAATGTATTCCAGCAGCTCTTGCTAATTGTGTAATTCGAACTATTGACTCCTCCACCTCGCGAGCAGCCACCATCATTAAATCTGCTAACTCATCTACTATTACTAGTAGATAAGGATAAGGCTCTAAAACTCTCTCACTACCCGCAGGTGGATTTACCTTGCCGGCCTTAACTGCTTTATTGAAATCATCTATGTGTCTAAAACCAAAGAGTGAAAGATCGTCATAACGCATCTCCATCTCACGCACTACCCAAGATAAAACATCTGCAGCTTTTTTGGGATTTGTAATAATTGGCGCTATCAAGTGGGGTACTCCCTCATAATTTGTTAACTCAACCCGCTTAGGATCAATTAGAACTAAACGAACTTCATCGGGAGTTGCCCTCATTAAAATCGAAACTACTAATGAATTAATCATGGAAGATTTACCTGCACCGGTTGCACCAGCCACAAGTAAATGTGGCATCTTTGCTAAGTTGGCACACAAGAATGAGCCTTCAACATCTTTACCTAGAGCAATTAACATCGGATGGTTGTCATTTCCAGAAACTGGAGATCTTAAAACATCTCCTAAAGCAACAATTTCGCGGTCAGAATTAGGAATTTCAATTCCAACTGCCGATTTTCCTGGAATGGGTGAAAGTATTCTGATCTCGCCACTTGCTACTGCATATGCAATATTTTTAGAAAGTGCCGATATTGCCTCTACCTTTACGCCATTTCCAAGTTCTACCTCATACCTGGTAACAGTCGGTCCGCGCATAAATCCAGTAACTTCGGCATCAACCCCGAACTGATCAAATACCTGCTTTAGCGCTGCAACTACAGTTTCATTGACCTTTGATTTACCTTTAGCTGCTGGCCCACCTCGAAGTAGATCAAGAGAGGGAAGCTCATACTTAACATCAGATGAAAGTAATAATTGTTGCGGCCTAGTAGCTTCATTTATTCTAGGCTTTGCAACCGGTATTGGTTGAGTAATTTGCTCAAAATCCTCTAGCTCAACCTCATACTCTAATTGATCTGGTTCAAACTCTTGTACTAAATCTTTTACTAAAGGTGTTTCAAATGGAGGGTTTTCACTTATTTCAAAATCCTCAGCAACTAAGCGATCTGCTCGTTTAGCTCTAAAACCTGAAATACTCGATGAACCAAATTTGAAAACCTTACCGAGTTGTTGAAAAACTCTAGATAATGGTGTCTTGGTAAAAACTAGTAAGCCAAAAGTTAGAAATATTAACAGAATTGGAATTGCTAAAACCTCAGTGACAATAGCGATAAGTGATTTTGAAATTGCATATCCAACCAAACCGCCGCCGTCTCGAATGGCAGTTGCTCCAGTTCCTACCGAACCGCTAATGATGTGTATCAATGAGGTAGAGCTAATAACAATTAGAAGCGTGCCTATAGTAATACGACCAGTATCTGAACTTTCATCAGGTGATCTAAAAAATCGATATGCAAAGTAGATAAATATGAGTGGCACTAAGTAAGCCAGCTGACCTACAGCACCAAATAAAAATGAGTATGTAGCTCTACCAAGAGGATTATCTAAAGTAAACCAGATGCCGGCTGCGAAAATCAACGCCAAAATAAATAGAAAAAAGGCAATACCATCACGCTGGTGGGCCGGATCGAGTTCTTTTGAAGAGCGAAAAACAAATCGAATGGAATTTCCTAAAACCTTAGCGATAAATCCCCACAGGAAAGTAAAACCTCTAACTAGTGGTGCAAATATTCGAAGTTTTTTTCCCGATTTCTTTTTTGCCATAAGAAGATAAGCCTAAGGAATAAGTTAAATGCAGGCCATAAATGGCGCGCACTTTGTACGAAAAAATTAAAGAGTCTTGCAAACTAAACCTCTATGACCAACGGAATGATCATCGGTTTCCGGCGATGCTCCTCTCCTACCCAACTACCGATCGTTCTTCGAACCACTTGCGATAACTGGTGAGTTCCATTAAATCCGCCGGCAACAGCTTTGCTCAGTGCTTTTTCTATATCACCTTTTACATCATCAAATAATGTTTTGTCCTCTGTAAATCCCCTAGCATGAATATCAGGACCGGCAACAATTTTTCCGCTTTGGGAATCAATAACAACTACGACTGAAATAAATCCTTCATCACCTAAAATCCTTCTATCTTTAAGAGAGCTTTCAGTTATTTCTCCCACACTTTGACCATCTACGTATACATATCCGCATGGAATAGATCCAGAAATATCTGCATGGCCATTTGCTACATCAACTGTTATTCCATTTTCTGCTATTACAACATTATTCTCGGATAATCCTGATTGCATTGCCAAGTCGGCATTTGCTCTCATATGGCGCCATTCACCGTGAACTGGCAAAACATTTTTTGGCTTAACAACCTCATAGCAGTGTAGTAATTCACCTGCAGAGGCGTGGCCAGATACGTGCACCATTGCATTTCCTTTATGTACGACATGGGCACCAAACCGAGTTAATTCATTAATCACACGATAAACAGATTTTTCATTACCAGGAATTAGTGATGATGCCAAGACAACTGTGTCACCTTTACCAACTCTAATCTCGTGATCTCCATTTGCGATTCGTGAAAGTGCAGCTAACGGCTCACCTTGAGATCCAGTACAAATTAATACAATCTTGTCACCAAATTCATCTATATCTTTGTAATCTACTACTAATCCAGTTGGAACTTTCAAATAACCTAAATCTTCTGCTAATTTCATATTGCGAATCATTGATCTACCAACATATGCAACTTTACGATTTGCCTCAACTGAGGCGTTTAAGACCTGCTGAATACGATGTACATGAGATGCAAAAGACGTAACTACAACTCTACGAGGTGTTGTTTCAATTGCTTGCTTAAGTGCTGGATAAATATCTTTTTCTGACACAGTTAGTCCAGGTACATCAGCGTTAGTTGAATCTACTAAGAATAAATCAACTCCCTCTTTACCTAATCTTGCAAAAGTTTCTAGATCAGTAACCTTCCCATCTAGTGGCATCTTGTCCATTTTAAAATCACCCGTATGCAAAATAACTCCTGCAGGTGTTTTAATGGCAACTGCCAACGAGTCAGGAATTGAATGATTTACTGTTACAAACTCAAGTGTAAATGGTCCAACTTTTTCAATTTGTCCTGCTTTAACCTGTGTCATGGGAGCAGTGATTCTGCGCTCTTTTAACTTCGGTGCAACAAATGCCAAGGTTAGTTGCGAACCAATAATTCGAATATCACTTCGTTCACGTAATAAGTATGGAACTGCACCAATATGGTCCTCATGTCCGTGTGTTAGAAAGATTGCCTCAATATCATTCATTCGATCTTTAAGATATGAAAAATCCGGCAGAATTAAATCAATGCCCGGTTGATCATCACCTGGAAACAAAACACCACAATCAACAATTAGTAATCTTCCCTCATACTCGAAAACCGTCATATTTCGACCAATTTCGCCTAGGCCGCCCAGAGCCACAATCCGAAGTGTTTTTTTAGCTAACTTTGTTGGATAAGGAAGTCCTGGATGAGGATGATTCATCGAATTACTTTAATTTAACGCCACCAGATTGTAGATCGCTCTTTAATTGCGAAATTTGATCTGCAGTAGCATCTACAAGTGGCAATCTTGTAAACCCACCTGGAAGTCCCATTAAATTGAGAGCAGCTTTTGTAAGTATTGCTCCTTGCGTGCGAAATGTGCCAGTAAAAACTGGTAGCAGTTGTTGATGAATTTCAAGTGCCTTATTTGCGTCACCAGAAAACCAAGCATCTAACATCGCTCGAAGCTGGCTACCAACTGTGTGGCCACAAACAGAAACAAATCCGACTGCTCCTACTGATAGCAAGGGTAGATTTAAAATATCATCACCCGAATAAACTGGAATTCCACACCTTTTAATAACCCAAGAGGTTGCGGCAGGATTACCTTTTGCATCCTTTAGAGCCGTAATATTTTTGTGCTCAGATAATTTAACAATGGTATCTGATTCAATCTCTGCTCCAGTTCTGCCCGGAATGTCATAAAGCATTACTGGCAAATCAGTTGCATCTGCCATCGCAGAAAAATGTGCATAAATGCCAGCCTGCGGTGGCTTGTTGTAATAAGGAGTTACAACAAGTAAACCATCTGCACCCGCCTTGGCTGCACGTTGTGCCTGCTCAATGGAATGTGATGTTTCATTGTTTCCTGCACCAGCAATGATTTTAATTTTATCGCCGACTACTTTTCGAACACTCTTAATTATTTGATCTTTTTCATCATCTGAAGTTGTCGGCGCTTCACCAGTTGTACCATTGACGGTAATTCCATCATGCCCTGAGGCAACTAAATGTGAAGCAATTTTTTCCAATCCAGCCCAATCAATTTCACCACTTTTTGTAAATGGCGTAACCATGGCGGTAATTAATCTGCCAAATGGTGGCGTGATTTGCATGGAGTAAGGCTACCTCTTATCTATGGTGCTATGCGACCAGATTTTTGGAAGGCTCCGTATGTTATTGGCATTAATTTGGCAAACTCCGCTTCCATTTTCTCTGCAACCATCTCTATTTCCCGCTGAGGGTAGGAAGGAAAATGTGAACCCTCTCTTGAAGTTCTCAAAGATAAAAAGTTCATTAACGCCCTGGCATTCATAGTTACATACATTGATGAATAAAGCGTTACCGGTAGAACTGCTCTTGCAACTTCACGAGCTACTCCAGCAGCCAACATTTTTTGATAATTGCTATAGGCAAGTTTACAAGTTTCCTTTATGGCATCAACAGTAACCTTATATTGCTCTTCAGTACCATCAACAAAAGTATAGGAACCAGCTTTTCCAATCTGAACTAGTTTTCTATCTTTATTTGGAATATAGAAAACCGGTTTAAGTTCTCGGTATCTGCCACTTTCTTCATTGTAAGAGGCAATTCGATGGCGCATAAACTCACGGAATACAAAAATTGGGGCGGAAATAAAAAATGTCATTGAAGTATGTTCAAATGGTGAGCCATGGCGCTCTCTAGCTAAATAATTTATCAATCCTTCAGATTTAGCTGCATCCGCACCTACATCTTCAAGCGATTTATCACCCGCAGTTGAAACCCTTGCTGCCCAGATTACATCTGCATCACTTGCGCTAGATTTTACTAATTCAACCGACACATCATCTCTAAAAAGTATCTCATCACCCATGAGCGCGACCCTATCTTTGGTGATTGATGATTCTCTGGATTAAAGTGTCGGCGTGTCAATAAAACCGAAAAATGATGCTGTATCACGAACATCGCTGAGTGTTGCATTTACGGTTGGGCTCTACGGTGCAGCTTTTGGGGCTGCTGGTGTGACTGCAGGTTTTACAATTCTACAAACCTGCCTACTATCCCTACTACTTTTTTCTGGTGCATCGCAATTTGCAGTTGTTGGAATTATGGGAGCTGGCGGATCTGCGCTGAGTGCAATCGCCACAGCCACATTACTGGGATTTAGAAACGCACTTTATGGATTGCAAATGGCACCTATTTTGAAAGTAACCGGATTAAAAAAAGTCTTATCAGCGCAAATTACTATTGATGAGTCAACGGCTGTGGCCACACTTCAGGAAAATGATGTTGATAGAAGAAGAGGCTTTTACTTAACAGGTATTGGCGTATATATTTTTTGGAATTCATTTACTTATCTAGGCGCACTCGGTGCAAGTGCAATTGGTGATCCAGCAGTTTGGGGTTTAGATGCTGCAGTGCCTGCGGCTTTCTGTGGCTTGGTATGGCCAAGACTTAAAAGTAAAAAACAATTTTTGATCTCTGCCTTTGCAATAATTCTGGCTCTCTCACTAACTCCTTTAACAGCAGCTGGAATTCCTATTATCACAACTGTAATACTGGCAATTATTTTTGGGTGGAGAAAATGAGTTCAATTTGGATAGCGGTTATCGGATCAAGTATTACTGCATTCTTAAACAAATATATTGGTCATAGCGTTCCAGAATGGTGGCTGGACCGACCTAGGTTTAAAAGAATTAATACGCTAATTCCAATTGTGCTGCTAAGTGCACTCGTTGGAGTTCAGACCTTTGCTACTAAGAAAGAGTTAGTAATAGACCAAAGATTTGCTGGCGTAATAGTTGCGTTAATTGCCCTAAAACTTAAGGCTTCATTTCCAATTGTTGTTGCGTCCGCAGCAATTACCTCCGCAGCAATTTACAACTTGTTCTAAAGTTTCTTCAGCGCAACTAGTTTTTCTTTTAGAGCTGCATCTGAAGGTTCAGTTAGGTGCGTTCCATCAGGGAATAAAATCACTGGAATTGAACGCATACCGCCATTAATTTCAATTACCTTATCGGATGCACTGGCATCAGCTTCTACATCGATGTAGTTATATGAAACATTGTTTGAGTCTAAAAACTTCTTAGACCTTCTGCAATCACCACACCATTCAGCGCCATACATTGTTATATCACTCATTTCATTCCCTCCATATAGTTTTCAAGACCAACAGTTAGTCCTGGATGTTTTGCAACATTTCTAATTCCGATTAAAACTCCGGGCATAAAACCAGACCTATTAATTGAATCATGTCTAATAGTTAAAGTTTCACCAGCATCTGAGAATACAACTTCCTGATGAGCAACATAACCGTGCCCTCTAATTGAATGCACTGGCACATCTGCGACATTGGCACCTCTAGCTCCGGGTAGTGCTGATTTTGTTGCATCTGGCATTTTAGATTTTTTACTTTCTTTACGAGCACTTGAAATAATTTCAGCGGTTCTAACTGCTGTTCCAGATGGTGCATCGATCTTGTTTGCATGGTGCATTTCAATAATTTCAACACTTTCAAAATATTTAGCAGCGGTTTGTGAAAATTGCATCATTAGTACAGCTCCCAATCCAAAATTTGGAGCGATTAATGCCCCTACTTTAGGTTGATTGCTTAGTAAATTTTTTAGTATTTCTAATTTTTTATCATCAAATCCTGTAGTTCCCACCACAACATGAATTCCATTTTTAATGGCAAACTCTAGGTTTTTCATCACAGAATCTGGCGTCGTAAAGTCAACTAAAATCTCAGTTTCTGATTGTGTTAATTTTTCAAGCGAATCTCCGATATCAAGTGCAGCGCTTAAGGTTAGATCACTTGCAGCATTAATTGCTGCAACTGCTTCCGTACCCATTCTTCCCTTAGCACCCAAAACAGCTACCTTCATGAGATTAACCTCTCGAATTTACTTCTTGATCTAAATGGTCCCACGACCGCAAGCGTAGGAGAAGTAGGCAGAGTTTTGTGGGCAATTTCCTTAATTTGCTCTGGTGTTACATTTGCAACCTCGCGAAGAATCTCATCAAAGCTCAAAATCTGCCCATAAACTAATTCACTTTTACCGATCCGGGTCATTCTCGAACCAGTATCTTCTTGGCTTAAAACCAATGCCCCCGATACTGCTCCCTTTGCTCTTTCAATCTCCTCCTGGGTTAAGCCATTCTCAGCAATATCATAAAGAATTGATTGAATAATCTTTATTGACTCCTCAGCCTTATCTGGTTTGCACCCGACATAAAAAGATAAAACTCCACTACCTGCAAATTGTTGACTATATGCATATGTTGAGTACGCAAGCCCGCGCTTTTCCCGAATTTCTTGGAATAATCTTGATGACATACCACCACCAATTGCAGAGGATAAAACACTTAATGCAAATCGACTTTTATCTTCACGAGCAACGCCCGGAACACCATAAACTATATGAGCTTGTTCAGTTTTCTTATCTAGGAGAGTAACTTTACCTCTACCTATAACTTTTACTTGAGCGCTAGTACGAACTTTGAATTCTTTTTTTGGCTGATCAAGAAATTCATCTTTACTTAACGCTTCTTCAACTAATTGAACAACTTTTTTATGCTTAACATTGCCAGCCACTGCAACTACTAAGTCCTCTGGTTTATACCTATTTTTATAATAATTAAATACGGTGTTTCTGCTCATATTCTTAATTGAATTTACGCTACCTAAAATTGGTCGACCTAAGGGTGTATCACCGTAATATTTTTCAAGAAACAGGTCATGAATTAGATCACTTGGATCATCATCGCGCATCGCAATCTCTTCTAAAACAACTTTACGCTCAGCCTCCACATCCTCTGCTCTTACAACTGATGACGTAATCAAATCACTAATTACATCTACCGCTAGTGGAAGATCTTTATCGATTACCCGTGCATAAAAGCAGGTGTACTCTTTTGATGTAAATGCATTAGTTTCTCCACCAACCGCCTCAATTGATGATGAAATCTCTAATGACGATCTTTTTTTAGTTCCTTTAAAGAGCAAGTGTTCTAGAAAATGTGAAGCTCCCGCAGTTGAATTAGATTCATCTCGGGAGCCAACATTGACCCAAATACCAAAAGCTGCAGAGCGAACAGATTTTTCTTCCTCAGTGACTATTCGTAGCCCACTTGGTAAAACTGTTCTGGCCAAATTACTCTGACTTAGATTCTTCTGGAAGATTTGCTGGAACTAATGAGTATTTTCCTTTTGGATCAATTTCATTAATTACAACTTCAATCTTCTCGCCAACTTTCATAACCTCTTCGAGGTTTTCAATCCGTTTGCCACCATGCATTTTTCGGATTTGTGAGATATGTAGCAAACCATCTTTTCCTGGAGCAAGATTAACAAATGCACCAAAAGTCGCTAGCTTAACTACGGAGCCATTGAATTTATCGCCAACCGATAACTGGACTGGATTTGCAATCGCATTAATTTGCGCCTTTGCAGCCTCAGCCGCAGAACCTTCAGTTGCACCAATGTAAATTGTTCCGTCATCTTCAATGGTGATATCAGCTCCAGTTTCATCTTGAATCTGATTAATCATTTTGCCCTTTGGTCCAATTACAGCACCAATCATGTCAACTGGTACCTTGATTGAAATAATCCTTGGTGCAAGTAGTGACATTTCATCTGGTGTAGCAATTGCCTGATTCATAACATCTAGAATCGCTAATCTGGCCTCTTTTGCTTGCAAGAGTGCTGCCGATAAAACTGAAGCAGGAATACCATCTAGCTTGGTATCAAGTTGAAGCGCAGTTACAAATTCCTTAGTACCTGCAACCTTGAAATCCATATCGCCAAAAGCATCCTCTGCTCCCAAAATATCTGTTAATGCCACATACTCAGTTTTGCCATCTACCTCATCTGAAATTAGACCCATTGCAATTCCTGCAACTGGTGCCTTTAGAGGAACACCAGCATTAAGTAAAGACATAGTAGAAGCACAAACTGATCCCATCGAAGTTGATCCATTTGAACCAAGCGCCTCAGAGACCTGACGAATTGCATATGGAAACTCTTCACGAGTTGGTAGAACTGGGAGTAAAGCACGTTCAGCTAATGCGCCATGTCCAATTTCGCGTCGCTTTGGTGAACCTACTCTTCCCGTTTCACCAACTGAATATGGTGGGAAGTTGTAATTATGCATGTAACGCTTATGGTCCTCTGGAGAGAGCGTATCTAGTTGTTGCTCCATCTTTAACATATTTAGGGTAGTAATTCCCAGAATTTGAGTTTCACCACGTTCAAATATTGCAGATCCATGTACTCGAGGAATTACCTCGACCTCTGCCGTTAATGCCCGAATATCACGAAGCCCACGGCCATCAATTCGAATTTTCTCTCGCAAGACACGTTGACGCACTAATTTTTTGGTTACAGAACGAAGTGCGGCTGAAATTTCTTTAACCCGCTCGGGAAAATCTGCAGTTATTTTTTCAGTTACTGCTTGATTTATCTCATCTAATTTACTTTCACGCTCTTGCTTTCCAGCAATTGTTAATGCTTTTGCTAGCTCGTCTTTTGCCGCTTTTTCAACAACAGTATAGATATCATCTTGATAATCAAGATACACAGGAAACTCGCCAGTTGGCTTAGCTGCAAGCTTTGCTAGCGCTAATTGAGCTTCACAAAGCGTCTTAATAAATGGCTTTGCTGCCTCAAGTCCTTGTCCAACAATTTCTTCTGTTGGCACAGTTGCGCCACCCTTGATTAATTCAATTGTCTTTGATGTTGCTTCCGCCTCTACCATCATGATTGCAACATCATTATCTGAAATTCGACCTGCTACCACCATGTCAAAGACAGCTTTTTCCAAGTCAGAATGATTTGGAAATGCCACCCATTGGCCTTCAATCAAAGCAACACGAACACCACCGATTGGACCAGAAAATGGTAGACCAGCTAATTGTGTTGACATAGATGCTGCATTGATAGCAATTACGTCATACATATGATCTGGATTTAGTGCCATAACTGTTACAACAATTTGCACCTCATTACGCAAGCCTTTAATAAAGGATGGACGTAGTGGTCGGTCAATTAAACGACAGGTAAGGATTGCATCCTCGGAAGGACGTCCTTCACGTCGAAAAAATGATCCTGGAATTTTTCCAGCAGCATACATTCTCTCTTCCACATCAACTGTTAGTGGAAAGAAATCAAATTGATCTTTTGGATTCTTTGATGCAGTAGTTGCAGATAGCAACATACTGTCATCATCCAAATAAACAACAGCAGTTCCTGCTGCTTGTCGAGCTAGTCGACCTGTTTCGAAGCGGATCTCCCGCTTTCCGAATTTACCGTTATCAATTTTGGCAACGGCTGATTGAACATCTTGACCCTCCATGGGTCATCTCCATTTCTCAACACTTTATACAAAGAGAATGGATCTTCGATCGAAGTTCACGGAAACCATTTTCCGGAAACCACTACCGAGGACCAAAACCCTTAACGATAAAGTTTTTTGCTGATTTTATTTATCTGCGAAGATCGAGCTTTTCGATTATCGCTCTATAGCGCTCAATATCTGTCTTGGCGAGGTACTGCAAAATCCGACGACGCTTACCGACCATCAATAACAATCCACGACGGTTGTGATGGTCTTTTTTATTTGTCTGCAAATGTTCAGTTATCTCATCAATACGTTTTGATAAAAGTGCTACCTGTGCTTCTGGGCTACCTGTGTCAGTTGCAGATGAGCCGTACTTACTAATGATTTCCTTTTTAGCTTGTGGCGTTAATGCCATTGGTATTGCTCCTTCTGTCTGTCACGAGGGCCTCGGTGTTACTCACGAAGGCGCACTTTCTCGCTTTAGTGGGCAAAGATTACCAGCGCAGTAGTTGATACTAAAAATCGGAGGCAAATTGAGCGTTATTTACTGGTCAATTCTCTAGCCTGATCACAATCTTTTTTCATCTGCTTAAGTAATGGCTCTAAACCGTCAAATTTCAAAGTGTCGCGAAGTCGATATCCAAATTCTATCTTTGCTTCTAAGTCATATAGCTCTAGATCAGTTTGGTCTAAGGCATAAGCTTCAACTTGCCTACCTCGAACACCGGGAAAAGTTGGGTTAGTGCCAATTGATATTGCAGCTGGCCATCTTTGATTATCAACACTTAGCCATCCAGCATAAACACCATCTGCTGGAATCGTAGCTGAATTTGTTAAGCCAATATTCGCAGTTGGATAACCAATTTCTCGACCCCTTTTTTCACCATGAATTACCAATCCTTTTAAGTAAAAATTTCTGGTTAACAATTCATTAGCTCGCTCAATTTGTCCATCAATTATCAAATTTCTAATTCTTGAAGAGGAAATAGTTGATCCTCTATCCTCTTGTAACTTAACAATTGAGACGGCAAATCCATACTTTGGTCCTACCTCAGATAAGTACTTTGGGGTTCCTTGTGCTTTGTAGCCAAAATTAAAGTTCTCACCCACTACTACATGTTCTGATGAAAATCTGCCAACTAATACTTCTTCAATAAATTGATCTGGTGATAAAGTTGAAAAATCTTTATTAAAGTTAATAACCTCAACAAAAGTTGCACCTGCCTCTTTCAGTAAGGAGATTCGGTCCTTTAAATTCACTAGCTGAGTTGGTGCTCGCTCAGGTGCAATAACAGAGGCTGGATGTGGATCAAAGGTAATTACAGTTACCTCACCAGCATGCCTGGCGGTAGCAATTATCTGTTGGTGTCCAGCATGAACTCCATCAAATATTCCTATGGCCACAACTTTTTTCACGCCCATATTATTTCACACCTAGTTCTTCACCTGTTGTATTAACAAGAATTGGTGCTGCAACTATGGCTGAGCCTTGTAATTTATTTTCTAATAGTGCAACAAAGTTTTTTTGCTCATCCAGTGCTGCCACAATTCCATTCACTGAATTTTGCTCTACACTACGACCAAACTTAATCTCTTGACATTCAGCTTTCTTAGCAATTCTTATTGGAAATATCTTATTTATGACTTCAGAAATTGGGATTAATTTTGCATCTGTGATTGATTGGCATTGTTCTAGAAAAAATGGTGAGACTAAGGTTCTTCTTAGAGCGGTTAAATGGCCGCCTAATTTAAGTTTTTCGCCAAGATCTCTGGCGATAGCCCGGATATAAGTACCAGATGAGCAAGTTACTGAGGCATCTATTTCAATCGAATCACTTAAGTGGCGGATTTTATTAATACTTATCTCATCAATTTCTACCTCACGCTCTGGAATATCTACAATCTCTCCAGCTCTCACTCTGGCATGAGCGGATTTTCCATCAATTTTGATTGCCGAGACTGAACTGGGCCTTTGTTTTATCTTGCCAATAAATTTTGCGGTCGCTTCCGTTATCTGTTGATCTGTTATTTGCTGGATTAAATCAGGATTAGCTTTAAAGGTTAGCTCACCCTCTTTATCATCAGTGTGGGTAGCCGAGCCTAGGGAAATAGTTGCATCATATGCTTTTTTACCATCTGTTATGTATGGTAATAATCTGGTTGCAATTCCAACGCCAAGTACTAAAACTCCAGTTGCCATAGGATCTAAAGTCCCGGCATGGCCAACTCTTTTGGTGTTTAACTTCTTTCTTGTCATCGCCACAACATCATGGCTTGTCATACCGCCGGCTTTATCAACTAACAAAAAGCCATTCATTGAATCACCGAGAGTCGTGTTTTTTATATGGATCTTCTGCAACTGGTTTTGCACCAGCTCTTAATTTTGCAACCTCTGCATCTGCCTTATGCATTTGTTCAATTAAATCATTCATTGCCGTTGCCGACTCAGCCATCCCATCTAGGAAAAACTCCAGCGATGGCGTAACTCTTAAACCCAATGATCGCCCAACCTCAGAACGCAGCATTCCCTTTGCACTATTTAGGGCAGCTGCGGTTGATTCACGAGCCGCGTTATCACCTAACACAGTATAAAAAATTGAGGCCTGCTGTAAGTCGCCAGTTACTCTCACATCCGTGATCGTAATGAACCCAAGTCTTGGATCTTTTACCCGTAACTCTAAAGTGTTTGCGATCAATTCTTTAATTCGATCTGCAACTTGAAGTGGTCTCTTACTGGGCATGATTACGCTCGCTTTTTCTCGCGAATTTCATATGCCTGAATTACATCTCCAACCTGTAGATCTTTAAATGAGCCAAGTCCGATACCACACTCAAATCCCTCACGAACCTCAGTAGCATCATCCTTAAATCTACGTAGAGATTCAATAGTTAAGTTTTCACCAATTACAACACCAGCTCGCATAGTTCTGACCTTGGCATTTCTTCTGATATTTCCATCAGAGACCATACAGCCCGCAATATTTCCAAACTTACTGGATTTAAATATATCTCTAACCTCAGCATTTCCAAGGACTGCCTCTTCAAACTCTGGTTTAAGTAGACCCTTAAGTGATGCTTCGATCTCTTCAATAGCTTTGTAGATAACGGTATAGAACTTAACCTCTACCCCTTCATGTTCTGCAAAAATTGCAGTCTGAGGCTCTGGTTTAACATTAAATCCAATAATCACTGCAGTTGATGCTGAAGCCAAAGTAACATCGTTCTTAGTAATAGCACCGACACCACGATGAATAACTCTAAGATCAACCTCAGTGCCAACATCTAATTGAACTAACGCATCTTCTAAAGCCTCCACAGAACCAGATACATCTCCCTTTAGAATCAAATTCAAAGTACTTACCTTTGATTGCTCTAGGAAGTCTTCTAGAGAAACTTTCTTTCGTGCCTTTGCTAAGGAAGCATTTCTCGATGCTAATTGTCGCTTTTCAGCAATCTGTCTTGCGGTTCGATCATCCTCGGCAACGATGAACGAATCACCGGCACTTGGTACGGAGGTAAATCCCAGAACCTGTACGGGTCTTGATGGGCCAGCAACATCAACTGTTTGACCATGCTCATCTAACATTGCCCGAACACGTCCGTAGGCCCCACCGGCAACTATTGCATCGCCAACATTTAAGGTTCCTCGTTGGACTAATACAGTTGCAACTGGTCCTCTTCCCTTATCAAGATTTGCCTCAATCGCTACACCACGAGCAATTCCATCTGCAACAGCTCGTAAATCAATAGCTGCATCTGCAGTAAGTAAAATTGCATCGATTAATTCATTTATACCTTTACCTGATAGCGCCGAAACATTTACAAACATAGTCTGGCCGCCATACTCTTCAGCAATTAAGTTGTATTCAGTTAATTGTTGACGAATCTTGTCCGGATTAGCACCCTCTTTATCAATCTTGTTTACTGCAACCACAATCGGTACATCTGCCGCTTGAGCATGGTTTAGTGCTTCAATTGTCTGCGGCATCACGCCATCATCTGCGGCAACCACTAAAACTGCAATATCAGTAACCTTGGCACCACGAGCACGCATTGCGGTAAATGCCTCATGTCCTGGGGTATCGATAAATGTAATGGCCCGATTGACGCCATTTTGATCATGATGAATCTGGTATGCACCAATGTGCTGAGTGATTCCACCAGCTTCGGATTTAACCACTTCAGTTGAACGAATTGCATCAAGTAATCTTGTTTTACCATGATCTACGTGACCCATAACGGTAACAATTGGCGAGCGCACTACTAAATCCTCTTGATCAATCTCTGCCAACTCTTGCTCTAGATTGATATCAAACTCTTCAAGTAACTCTCGATCTTCATCCTCTGGGCTAACAATTTGAATCACAAATCCCAACTCAGCCCCAAGTAAAGTAAATGTATCCTCATCTACAGATTGGGTCGCTGTTACCATCTCACCTAAGTGAAACAAAGCCGATACCAGTGCTGCCGGATCAGCCTTAATTTTTTCGGCGAAATCCATCAATGTTGCACCGCGACGCATGCGAACTACCGTCTTGCCATCACCGCGTGGTACTACGGCACCACCTAATTGTGGTGCTGGTAGATTTTCAAAATCTTCACGTCTTTCTTTCTTACTCTTTTGTCCGCGATTTTTATTTTTACCTTTACCACCTTTGCCAAATGCACCCGCTGCACCACCACGTTGTGGTGGGCGTCCGCCGCCCTTACCACCAAATGGTGAACCAGTAGATGGTGATGAAGATGGAGAGAGATATGGTGATGAGGATGTTGATGGTCTAGTTGAAGGACCACCTGAGTTTGGTCTTGGATTATTTTGTGCTGGACGTGCTGCAAATCCAGGACGTACTGATCCAGGACGAGCACCTGACATTGGTGGACGTTGACCTGGTTTTAATTTTTCACCACCTCGACCTGCTTCACCTGGTCTGATTGGTCTTGCTGGTGGACGTGGTCCAGCGCCAGAACTAAATGGATTATTTCCAGCTCGTGGCGGACGCGGTAATGCAGATGGAGTTGAAGAGAATGGATTATTTGCAGCCCGTGGTGGCTGTGCTGGTGCTGCAGCTCTTGTTGGCGGTGTAGTTGGTGTTGCATCTTCAATCATTTGCTGTAACTCTGGAGGTAAATCCTCAACCTTTACAGTTTGCTTAGCAGCAGCTTTTTTTGCTGGTGCTTTTTTAGTTTTTGGCGCAGCTTCAGCGGGAACTAACTCTGGAAACTTATCCATCAACTTACGCACCACCGGTGCTTCAACAGTTGATGATGCTGAGCGAACAAATTCGCCAACCTCTTGTAGCTTGGCTAGTAGCTCTTTACTTTCAAGCCCTAACTCTTTAGCTAATTCATAAACGCGGACCTTGGCCACACTTCTCCATCTCCTGGCCCGACGTTATTTACGTTCGAGCCTAAATTGACCTACTCATAATCTTGCAGTGCTCATTAGAGTGTCATTCTCGCTCGCTCCGTACTATTAATAATCACTTAAATTTTTTAAGTAATCTTCAATCTCATTAAATTTAATATCTCCTTCAATTTTGAAGGATCTATTAAATGCCTTTCGCTCAAGTGCCACCTGAAAGCAATTTCGGTGAAGCCATGCTCCCCGACCTGGCATTCGATGGTTTAAGTCAACTTTAACTTCATTATTGACTAATACCGTGCGAATTAAATCTGTCCAATTCTCAAGCTTTCGGCATGCGATACAACTGCGTTGCCTGAGCTTTTTCTTAGACATCTAAACTCTACCCTAAGCCCCTTCGGTAGGTGAAATGATTGGCAGAGGATCGGTATTTTCCGCCTTAATCTGCGTTACTGGATTATCTGGATGGATATCAATTCGCCATTGCGTAAGGCGAGCAGCCAGCCTGGCATTTTGGCCATCTTTACCAATGGCAAGTGATAATTGATAATCCGGCACAATCACCTTGGCTGATTTATTCGCTAAATCCACTATCTCCACCGAGCTAACCTTTGCTGGCGCTAATGCATTAGCTACATAAACTGCTGGATCATCTGAGTAATCAATGATGTCAATTTTTTCACCATTTAACTCATTCATAACATTTTGCGCCCTTGAACCTTGTGGACCAATTAAGGCACCCTTGGGTGAAACCCCTGCTCGATGTGTTCGAACTGAAAGTTTTGTTCTAGCACCAGCTTCGCGAGCGATACCAACAATATCTACCACTCGATCCTTTATCTCAGGTACTTCAAGTGCAAATAACATTTTTACAAAAGCTGGATGTGAACGTGAGAGTGTAACCTCAGGGCCCTTTTCACCTTGCTTAACATCAACCACAAAACATTTTATGCGATCGCCATGTTTAAAAACTTCACCTTTAACCTGCTCTGATGGCGGAACTTTTCCCTCTACCCGTCCTAAATTTACATAAATTACATCAGCATCTCTTCCTTGCTGAACAATGCCACTAATCACGTCCCCAACTGAGCCAGAAAACTCAGTAACTACCTCAAGATCTTTTGCCTGGCGCATTTTTTCTTTAATAACCTTGCGAGCACTCTTATCAGCTAACTTACTAAATCCATCTGGATTATCAGTTACCGTATCAATACGATCACCATCCGGACCTAAAACTGGAACATAAATAACAATCTCACCACTTTGTCGATTTAATACTGCACGGCCATGGGGTTTTGCACCAGGTAAAGTTGCATAAGCTGCTGCCACCTCATTTTCAATAGCATTAATCAATCGCTCAAGCGGAAGTTTTTTCTCTGCAGCTAATACCTTAAGTGCTTCAACATCAACACTCATTTACCAACCTGCTTAAATTCAATCTCAAGATTGGCACGTTTTATATCTGCATAGGAAATTTCAACTTCATCTATCGTGGCTGAGATTTCACTTGCAGATTTGATTCTGCCTTTAATCTCTTTTCCATCTTGCAAAATTATCTTTACCAGGCGATTAATATTTTTACGCCAATGTCTAGGTTTAGTTAATGGTCGGTCAACTCCTGGCGATGTTACCTCTAATGTGAAAGGGGTAGCTCCTAGAGCTGGAATATTTTCCACGATTTCAGAAATTGCTTTAGTAGCTTGCGTTACCTCATCCAAGGATAGATGGCGATCAGCATCAACTATTACTGTTAATAAGGATCGCTTTCCAGCTGATGAGATATTTAAATCCTCTAAATAAAAACCAAGCGCAGTCAGTGCGGGTGTAATTGCCGCTGATATCTCTTCTTTTCTTCCCATTTTTACCCTCTTCGATATTAAGTTGTATTACAAGTTTAACTTATAAAAGTATCCCAAGCAACGCGAGTGATGAGTAGGAAGACTACAAGTAAAAATACTTTCCGTACTAAGGCAGATCCACCTTTAATTGCCAAATGAGAACCAATAATTGCCCCAGTTACATTTGCAAAAGCTAAAAGTAACCCCAATTGCCACCAAATATGTCCAGTAAGTTGAAAGCTAAGTATTGCTCCGATATTTGTAGATAAATTTACAAGTTTTGCAGTCCCGGAGGCTTTTAAAAAAGCATAACCAATAACCGATACTAAAAAGAAGACTAAAAATGTGCCAGTTCCTGGACCAAAAATTCCATCATAAAAGCCAATTAAAAATCCGATCAACGCCACAAGCACTAATCTTTTATTACGAGTAAATTTTAAATTCTCAGCCATTCCTAATTGCGGCTTGCGCCAGGTGTAGATAGCTACGGTGATTAAAAGTAAAACTATAAATGGCCTAAAAAAACTAACTGGTACCGATGCAGCTAAAGCAGCGCCCGCCATTGAGCCAATGAAGGCTGGCAACATCATAGTAAGAGTTAATGGAATATCAGGTTTAATATTTTTAAAGTAATTCCTCGCTGCTGCTGCGGTTCCAAAGACTGAAGGCACCTTATTTGTTCCTAAAATCAAAGCAATATCTTTATTAGGTAGGCCTATGAGTAGTGCGGGTAATTGAATTAATCCACCACCGCCTGCCATGGCATCGACAAAACCTGCAAATCCTGATGCGATCGCTAAAAAGATCGCAATCTCAATACTCATTAGTTGAGAATATTTTTAACAACATCAGCTACTGCAACTTCATGCTTTGCTGAAGATTTTCGATCTCTTATCTCAACTTTGCCATCAACTAAGGATTTTCCAACTATTATTATTTTAGGAATACCGATCAATTCAGCATCTTTAAACTTCACACCAGCACTTGCATCCCGGCGATCATCAAGTAAGACCTCTAAACCCTTTGCCTCTAAATCTTTTGCGATTTGTTCTGCGACATCAAATGGTTGATCCTCTTTACCAGTTGCCACAATATGAACATCTGCTGGTGCGATTTCACTTGGCCAGCAAAGTCCTAATTCATCGTAACTCTGCTCTGCAATAGCAGCAACTGCTCTTGAAACTCCAATTCCATATGAACCCATTGTTACAACTACTGGCTTTCCCGCTTTATCTAAAACAGTTAAATCTAAACTTTGTGCATACTTTCGGCCTAATTGGAAAATATGTCCAATTTCAATTGCCCGATCAATCACAACTGGCTTAGCGCATTTAGGACATGCATCACCAGCCTTAACCTCAGCCGCCTCGACATACTGCTCAACTACAAAATCACGTCCGCAGGTAACATTTTTTGCATGTTTATCTCTCTTATTAGCACCAGTTACCCAATGTGAACCTTCAATAACTCTCGGATCAGCATATAGTTTTAAACCAAAAGCCTTAGCATCCTGGGGACCTACATAACCCTTTACTAATTTTGGATACTTTGCAAAATCTGCATCCTCAAATAATCTTAAATCCTTAACACCAACTAAGTTTGCACCCAAACGTTTTAGATCTACCTCGCGATCTCCAGGAACTAAAACTGAGATGGGCTTCTCATCTGCCATCAATAAGACATTTTTTAAGGTATCAGCCGCTGAAATATTTGCAGAGTACTTGCTATTGAATAACTCAACTAAGGAATCAATTGTGGGGGTATTTGGGGTATCTAATTCCTCAATCGCTCCCACTTTTTCACCCTTATATGTAGAAACTTTTGTCACCATCGCTTCAACATTTGCTGCATAGCCACAGCTATTACACAAAACATATGTATCTTCACCAGTTGGGCATGGTGCTAAAAACTCTTCAGATTTTGAACCACCCATTGCACCACTCATGGCCGAAACAATGTTGTACTTTAATCCCAGGCGATCAAAGGTTTTAATATAAGCCTGTCGATGTTGGTTATATGAAACCTCAAGTCCAGCATCATCAATATCAAAGCTGTAAGAGTCTTTCATTACAAACTCTCTGCCCCTGATTATTCCGCTTCGAGGACGAGGTTCATCTCGATACTTTGTTTGTATTTGATAAATAGAAAGTGGTAAATCTTTATAAGAAGAAAACTCTCCTTTTACCATTAAGGTAAACATCTCCTCATGGGTTGGACCTAATAGAAAATCATTCTTTTTTCTATCCTGTAATCGAAATAAATCTGGACCATACTCAGCCCATCGATTTGTCGCCTCATATGGATCTTTTGGAAGTAGTGCTGGAAAGTGCACCTCTTGAAAACCAGCTGCATCCATCTCTTGCCTAATAATGTTCTCTATTTTTCGATAAGTGCGATAACCAAGTGGTAGCCAAGAGTAGATACCAGCAGCAATTCGGCGAACATAGCCAGCCCGAATTAATAATTTATGGGATGCAACCTCAGCATCAGCTGGATCATCACGCAAAGTGCGCAACAATAATGTCGACATCCTTAGCATAGGTAAAGCCTACCTATTGAACTGCGACAGATGGTTCTCCTGATGCCACACCAGCTGCCTGCATTTCTTCAGCAAGGCGCATCGCCTCTTCAATTAAGGTCTCAACTATTTGTGCCTCCGGCACAGTTTTAATTACCTCACCCTTCACAAATATCTGACCCTTACCATTGCCAGAGGCCACACCAAGATCTGCTTCTCTTGCTTCACCTGGTCCATTAACCACACATCCCATAACTGCAACTCGCAATGGCACTGTCATTCCTTGCAAACCTGCTTGAACTTTTTCTGCCAAAGTGTAAACATCAACCTGGGCTCTTCCACAGGATGGACAAGAGACAATCTCTAATTTACGTTGACGAAGATTTAATGATTCTAATATTGATATTCCAACCTTTACCTCTTCAACTGGTGGCGCTGAAAGGGAGACTCTAATTGTGTCACCAATTCCCTCAGCAAGTAATATTCCAAATGCAGTTGCAGATTTAATTGTGCCTTGGAAAATTGGACCAGCTTCCGTAACACCAAGGTGTAATGCATAATCACATTTAGATGCCAGTAATCGATATGCCTTAACCATTGTTACAGGATCGTGGTGCTTTACTGAAATTTTTATATCTCTAAAATCATGCTCTTCAAATAATGATGCCTCCCATAGGGCTGATTCAACTAGCGCCTCAGGTGTTGCCTTTCCATATTTTGCTAGCAATCGTGGATCTAATGAACCTGCATTAACGCCAATTCGAATAGGAATTCCAGCATCTTTGGCAGCCTTTGCCACCTCTTTAACCTTGTCATCAAATTGTTTGATGTTTCCAGGATTTACCCTAACTGCAGCACAACCGGCATCAATGGCTGCGAAAATATACTTTGGTTGAAAATGAATATCTGCAATTACTGGAATTTGTGATTTTTTTGCAATTTGAGCAAGTGCATCAGCATCATCTTGTGATGGCACAGCAACTCTAACAATTTGGCAGCCAGAGGCGGTTAGCTCGGCAATTTGTTGTAGAGTTGAATTAACATCTGCCGTTAATGTTGTGCACATAGATTGCACAGAGACTGGTGCATCACCACCTACAAGTACTGAACCAACCTTTAGCTGCCTACTCTTTCGACGAGGAGCCAGAGTTGGTGGTGGCGCCGATGGAATTCCTAAATCAACCATAGGTAAACCTTACCTAGAAGTTAAGTCTGATTGGGTTAAAGATATCGGCGGTAAGCAGCAGAAGTGATAAACCAGCCATGAAAATAAAGACCACCATGGTAATCGGTGCTAATTTTTCAACATCAAATGGTGAGGGTTTTGCTAGACCCCTGCGTTTAGCCCAGAAATTTCTAACGCCATCTGCAATTGCCACTGCCATATGTCCACCATCTAATGGCAGAAGCGGTAGAAGATTAAACATGCCAACAAAGAGATTTAAGGATGCAATAATTAAAATAAAGGTTGCAACCTTTTCCCTAGTTGTTAATTTATCAGTTTGAGCAGTCTCACCACTTACTCGAGCTACACCTACAACGCCAACTAAACCTTCAACATCACGCTTTTCACCACCAAAGGTTTGTCGAACTAAATCTGGAATCTTTGCAGGCAAGGTAAAAAGTGCAGTTAAGCTGTTTCCTAAAATTTCTCCAGTGTACTTTGTGGCTTTAGCGGTAGCCTCAGCTGGTCCATAAGTAATTGTGCCAATTGTATTTACAACTCCCAGCACACCCACATCTTTCCCATTTAACTCTCTACTAGCAGGGGTAACTAATAGATTGATCGGCATCCCATTTCGCTCAACTGTAATTTCAAGTTGAGTACCAGCAGATTTTCTAATTAGTGTTACTACATCTACCCACTCTGAGTAGGAGTTACCATTTACTTTAGTGATTTTATCGCCAGCTAAAATTCCAACCTCTTTTGCTGGTGAAGGCGTAGATTTTGAATTACAAACTTCATTTGCACTCTTTGGAATACACTCACTTACTGCTTCAACTGTGCTTGTTACTGAAGTGACTCCTACCGATAAAAAAAGCGTAAGTAAGAGAATAAAACCAATTACAAAATGTAAAAATGAGCCGGCACCTAAGACAATTAATCGCTGTCCAACTCCAGCTTTAACAAAGGCGCGATCTGAATCCTCAGCAGTAAGTACCTCTCTAGGTGACATACCCACAATGCGGCAGTATCCACCTGCTGGAACTGCTTTAACGCCAAACTCAGTCTCCCCACGTTGGGTTGACCATATTTTTTTACCAAAACCAATAAAAAATTCAGTTACCTTCATGCCAAATCTTTTTGCTGTTAAGTAATGCCCAGCTTCATGAATCATTACTGAGATCAAAAGTGCCAGCACAAAAGCTAGAACTCCAATAATGTTCACTTGATTAACTCCTTAATAAATTCCTGTGCTTTGATCCTGGTACTTTGCTCTATAGCACTGACATCAGATATATCTCTAATTGTAGTTGGTGTATTACCGATAAATGAGGTAACCACCTTCTCTACACTCTCAATAATGGCTGTGAATTTAATTTGACCAGCTAAAAATGCTGCAACCGCCACCTCATTTGCAGCATTAAATACTGCAGGTAATCCACCACCTAACTCTCCGCACTTTCTGGCTAAATTAATTGCTGGATACTTTTTATGATCAATTGGTAAAAATTTCCAGGTATTTTCCTGACTCCAATTTATGGGCTCACAAGCTTTATTTATCCGTTCAGGATAAGCAAGGGCGTAGGCAATTGGTCCCTTCATATTTGGCGGAGATGCTTGAGCCAGAGTTGAGCCATCGATAAATTCCACAAATGAATGTACAACTGATTGGGGATGAATCACCGCCTCAATTGCTGAGTAGGGTAGGCCAAATAGGTAATGCGCCTCAATTATCTCTAAACCCTTATTAACAAGTGTTGCAGAATTAATAGTAACTACCTCACCCATTGACCAGGTTGGATGTTCTAAGGCATCAGCTACGGTGACACTTAATAGATCATCTCTATCCCTAAATGGGCCACCACTTGCAGTCAAAATTAATCTCTTAACATCAGTAATTTTTCCTGCTAGTAATGCTTGATAAATTGCCGAATGCTCTGAATCAACTGGAATCAATTTATCTCGGCCATACTTCATAACTAAATCCCCACCAGCTACTAAAGATTCCTTATTTGCTAGTGCCACTTTATTTCCAACCGATAGCGCTGAAAGGGTTGGCCCCAATCCAATAGAGCCGGTAATTCCATTAAGCACGATATCGCAGGGAATTGCCGCTATTTCAATTGAGGAGTTATCTCCTTCAATAACCTTAACTCCAGCGACCTTAGGTGTTGGTGCCATGCTGCCAACAATTGGAACATTAAATTTTTTTGCCTGCTCCATTAAAAGTGCAGGGTTTTTGCGACCAGCACTCATTGCAATTATCTTAAATTTATCTGGGTGTGCGGCAACAATTTCTAATGCTTGAACACCAATTGATCCAGTTGAGCCTAAAACCACTATTTCCCGCACCCGCCTATCTTAACTGTGCCCCAACTATCGATCTTCAGATAGAATTCCCGCATGTATTCCGAGGCAAAACCGACAATTGCTCAAAAGCGCAATGTGATCACTGCCATTCCAGGACCAAAGTCAGCAGAGTTAATAAAGAGAAGAGCTGATGCAGTCTCTGCATCATTAGGTACTGCATTTCCAGTATTTATTGAACGAGCAGAGGGTGCAATTATTCTCGATGTTGATGGCAACTCAATTTTAGATTTAGGTGCCGGTATTGCAGTTTTAAATGTCGGCCACTCAGCTCATAAGGTAATAGAAAATGTTAAAACTCAGATGGATGCATTTACTCACACCTGTTTTATGGTGGTTCCTTACACTGGTTATGTTGAGGTGTGTGAGGCATTAAATCGATTAACCCCAGGTGATCACAAAAAGAAGTCAGCACTCTTTAACTCAGGTGCTGAAGCGGTTGAAAATGCGGTAAAGGTTGCCCGTAAATTTACTAAGCGATCTGCAGTAGTTGTATTTGAACATGGTTACCATGGCAGAACTAATTTAACTATGGCTATGACAGCAAAAAATATGCCATACAAAGATGGATTTGGACCCTTTGCTCCTGAGGTTTATCGCATGCCAATGGCATATCCATTTCAATGCGATTCCTGTGCTAAGCCATGTGAGAGTGCAGTTTTATCAAATGTGCTCCATAAAATTGAAAAAGAGATTGGTGCCAGCAATGTGGCATGTATTGTCATTGAGCCAATTCTTGGTGAGGGTGGATTTATTGTTCCTTGTAAAGGCTTCTTACCAGGGCTAGCTAAATTCTGTAAAGAAAATGGCATTATTTTTATCGCAGATGAGGTACAAACTGGATTTGCTAGAACTGGTCATATGTTTGCCTGTGAGGATGAATCAGTTATCCCAGATTTAATTGTTACCGCAAAGGGAATTGCGGCCGGTCTGCCATTAGCGGGTGTGACTGGAAGAGCTGAGGTTATGGATTCAATCCATCTATCTGGATTAGGCGGCACATATGGTGGCAATCCAGTTGCCTGTGCAGCAGCACTTGGTGCAATTGAGATTATTGAGAAAGAAAACCTGGTTGACCGTGCTAACAAAATAGGCAAGATTATGAGTGAAGCCCTAAATCAAATGGCAAAGAAGTACTCAATCATTGGCGATGTAAGAGGACGTGGTGCAATGCAGGCAATTGAATTAGTAAAACCTGGCACCAAAGAGCCAAATTCAGAGGCTCAAGCTGCAATTATTAAATACTGCATCAGCAAGGGAGTATTAATACTTTCAGCTGGTACTTATGCAAATGTCGTTAGATTACTTCCGCCACTTATTATTGATGAGGCCCTACTTCAAGATGGGTTATCAGTGCTAGATGAGGCTATTGCTAGCGTTTCAAATTAATCCCGATTTAAAATATTTCTAGTTGCCTCATACTTTCCACCAGATTTCTTTAATGAAATTGCACTAAGTGCCTCTAATACAACTCGGTTAGCCAAGATCGCTGTGATATCACTTGAATCATAAGCTGGAGCCACCTCCACCACATCAATTCCAACTATCGGTAGCTCTAAACAAATTCTTCTTACTGCCTCTAATAACTCTCTACTTGTCATTCCCCCTGGTTCGGGTGTGCCCGTACCAGGTGCCATTCCTGGATCTACGACATCAATATCAACTGATAAAAATACGCCATCACATTCACTGGTCAAGATTGCAAAGGATTCATCTAAAACAGCTTTCATACCGCGGTGTGCAATCTCAGTCATCTCATATGACTTCATTCCCTTACTTGCCATCCACTTAAATGTGGCATCATCTGGCCAATAACCGCGCAAACCTAATTGTAAAAATCTATCTCCTCTAACTGCACCAGATTCAATCAACCTACGCATTGGTGTGCCATGGCCAATTAAGGCACCGAATTGATCCTCACCAGTATCTGCATGAGCATCAAAGTGAATCATTGAAACTCTACCTTTACCTAAGTGATTGGCAATTCCAGTTACATCAGCAGAGGCAACAGAGTGATCTCCACCTAAGACAACTGCAATTGCCCCTGCCTTTGCAATCTTCTCAGTTGCCACCTCTAGTACATTTAATGATTTAACTAGATCTCCACCTGGCATTAATAAATCACCAGCATCAAAAATCTTTAACTCCCTTAAGGCATCTGTGCGAAGTGCCAAGTGTGGTCGTGAAGCATCATGAGGTAAGTAATCACCCATTCGAATTGCTTGTGGTCCCATTTTTGCTCCCGAACGATGAGAGGTTCCACTATCAATTGGCGCACCAACAATTACAACATCTGCACCTTTAAAGCTCTCAGGTTTATCGAGATCACATCTTGGGATACCAAGGAATGTGAAATCGGGGCCATACATATTGCCGATATTTGTCATGATTTCTTTCGCTGTCGACTTACTACTTGACCAACTATAACAATTATTAAGGCAATGAA
>Ga0214923_10000181_pt1 | contig 96056 bp, 100 predicted proteins | sample LL1510_MetaG_FD_177993 | JGI IMG/M metagenome (GOLD analysis project Ga0214923, IMG submission 177993) | Freshwater microbial communities from Lake Lanier, Atlanta, Georgia, United States - LL-1510 | ecosystem: Environmental > Aquatic > Freshwater > Lake | place: USA: Georgia | collected... | reverse complement strand
CACACTCCCTCTGGAGAGCGGTGGTGTCTATAATTTCACAGTCAATTGGGGGGACGGCACCCAGAACACCATCACTTCTGGAACCGATCCCAACAGAACTCACACTTATGCAACGGCGGGGACTTACACCGTCACTATCGATGGAACCATCAATGGCTTTAGATTCGATCATTTTGGCGACAGACTAAAAATCACCGGCATCTCCCAGTTTGGAACCTTAAACTTGGGAAACAATGGGGGTTACTTTAATGGCGCACGAAATCTCACCATTTCTGCAACGGATGGCCTTGACCTAACTGGGACCACAAACCTCTCCAACGCTTTTGCCGATTGCAACTCACTCACTACTGCTCCAAGCATGGCAAATTGGGATATGAGCAATGTGACAGACCTCAGTGGCATGTTCAGGGGTGCACGCTCCTTTAACCAAAATATAGGCAGTTGGAACACAGTGAATATTACGAACATGAGCTCGATGTTCGGTGATGCTCTCGCCTTTAATCAAAATATCGGAAGTTGGAACACCGCAAACGTCACGAACATGGGAGGGATGTTTTCCCGTGAAAGTGGTTATACGAATGCATTTAATCAACCCATTGGAAATTGGGATGTAAGTAAAGTCACGAACATGAGCTACATGTTCGGCGGTTTTGTTTATTTATCCCCTACCGGACCACCGTTTAATCAAGATATCAGCAACTGGAACGTGAGCAACGTTACCGACATGAGTGGAATGTTCCATTCCGCTGGTTCGTTCAATCAACCCATTGGAAATTGGAATGTGAGCAATGTAATCAATATGGATTCCATTTTCATGTGGGCCACCAACTTTAATCAGGACATCAGTAATTGGAATGTGAGCAATGTAACCAATACGAGATGTATGTTTTATGGCGTCGGTGCATTTAACCAGGCCATTGGGAACTGGAACGTAAGCAACGTAAGGGACATGTCTTCAATGTTTGGCCTTGCAAGCGCCTTTAATCAACCCATCGGAAATTGGAATACCGCCAATGTGACGAGTATGTATGCGATGTTTGAACGTGCAACCGCCTTTAATCAGAATATTGGAAATTGGAATACCGCCAATGTGACGGATATGGGCGTTATGTTCGGTAACGCTTCCGCCTTCAACCAAAACTTAGATGCCTGGAACGTTGCAAACGTCACTAGCATGATGTGGATGTTCTTCTCCGCCGGCCTTACGCGCACGAACTACGACCCAATTCTTTTAGGATGGAGCGCCCAGAACGTAAAAACGGATGTGGTTTTCGATGCAGGCTCTGCGAAGTATTCGGGAAGCACAGCAGTTACTGCAGCTCGCTCGATACTGACGACTGGAAAAGGCTGGACCATCACTGATGGTGGGGCAGAAGCTGTCGTTCCGGGATCACCGACTGGAGTCGGCGGGACTTCTGGAAACACCCAAGTTTCACTTTCGTGGACGGCACCTTCTGATAACGGCGGCAGCGCGATAACGGATTACGTGGTTCAGGTTAAGCCCGCGAGTGGTGGGGCTTGGACGACATTCTCTGACGGCACTTCAACGAGCACCAGCGCTGTTGTCACGGGGCTTACCAATGGCACAGCTTATATTTTCCAAGTCGCAGCTGTGAATGCAGCCGGGACGGGAAGTTACTCAAGCAGTTCTTCCTCCGTCACGCCGTACACGACTCCCGGTGCTCCGACCGGAGTCGCGGGCACTTCTGGAAACACCCAAGTGTCACTCAGTTGGACTGCACCGTCTGATAACGGTGGAGCGCTTATTACTGACTACGCAATTCAATACAGCAGCAATGGTGGCGCTTGGATCACTTTCACAGATGGAGTGAGCACCGGTACGAGTACAGTAGTGACAGGCCTTGCGAATGGGACCGAGTATATTTTCCAAGTCGCTGCCATCAACTCCGTCGGAACGGGCACCTCTAGCGCAAGTTCTCTGGGAGTGACTCCAGTAACAAATCCCGGCGCTCCGACGAGTGTCACCGGCACCGCAGGCGACGGTCAAGTCTCACTCTCATGGACTGCTCCCTCAAGCAACGGGGGAAGTGCCATAACGGATTACTTTGTTCAATACTCATCTAATAACGGCACTGACTGGACCACCTTCTCCGATGGCACATCGACGAGCACCAGCGCCACCGTCACAGGGCTAACGAATGGCACTGCTTACGTTTTCCAAGTCGCGGCAGTAAATGCAGTCGGGCAGGGGAGTTTCAGTCAACAAAGCAGCTCTGTGACTCCACAAACTACTTTTGTATCGACGTGGAAAACAGATAACACGAGTTCAGGGAGTTCCACTTCCAGCCAAGTCAAACTGCCTCTGGAAAGTACTGGCACTTACAATTTTACAGTTGATTGGGGCGATGGCACATCCAATACCATCACCACTTGGAATGATGCTAACACCACTCACACTTATGCTTCAGCTGGTACTTACACGGTCACTATCTATGGAACCATTAGGGGATTCAGATTCGACAATGGCGGGGACAAACTCAAAATCACAAACATTTCCAGCTTCGGACCCCTAAGACTTGGTAACAACGGGAGTTACTTTTATGGGGCAAGCAATCTCACTATTACGGCGACAGACGCACTGGATTTAACGGGGACAACAAACCTGTACGCAGCTTTTGCAGCTTGTACGTCGCTTACCACTGCACCCAGTATGGCAAGTTGGGATACCAGCGGCGTTACCAATATGGCCAGTCTGTTTTCACAGGCTATAGCTTTCAATCAGAACATCGGAAGCTGGAACACTTCGAATGTAACAGATATGAGCCAGATGTTTTATGTGGCCAATGCGTTTAATCAAGATATTGGTACTTGGAACACAGCAAATGTCACGAAAATGACTTGGATGTTTAAACAAGCTCGGGCGTTCAATCAAAATATCGGGGGTTGGAATACTGCAAAAGTAACAGATATGAGCCGTCTTTTTGAATTGGCAATAGTCTTTAATCAACCCCTCGGTAATTGGAATACTTCAAACGTCACCGATATGAGCTTCATGTTTGCTGCTGCCAGTGTCTTCAATCAAGAGATAGGCAATTGGAATGTTGCAAATGTAACCAATATGTTTCAGATGTTTGCTTACGCTTCCGCTTTTAACAAACCCATCGGAAATTGGAATGTTTCAAACGTGACGCAAATGTCCGCGATGTTTCAGGTGACTCCCTTTAACCAAGATATTGGCAGTTGGAATGTGGCGAATGTGACAGATATGGGGCAAATGTTTTATGTGGCAACTGCTTTTAATCAGAATATCAGCAACTGGAACGTTGCCAACGTTACCAATATGGCCCAGATGTTCACGAATGCCCCCTTTAACCAAGATATTGGCAGTTGGAATGTGGCGAATGTGACAGATATGGGGCAAATGTTTCGAGCCAGTACTTTTGATCAGAACATCGGGAACTGGAATGTTACAAAAGTGACTGAAATGTCCAACATGTTTCTTTGGAATACCGCTTTCTCTCGAACGAACTACGATGCTCTCCTTTTAGGGTGGAGCGGGCAAAATGTTAAAACCGGAGTCACCTTCAGTGCGTACAACACTAAATATTCTTTGAGTTCGGCAGTCGTAGCAGCGCGCGCTGCTCTGAGTCCGGGAAAATCATGGACCATTACCGATGGCGGCGGAGAAGCGGTTTCTCCCGGAGCCCCGACGTCTGTGAGTGGGACAGCCGGATCTTCCCAAGTCTCACTCAGTTGGACCGCGCCCTCTGATAACGGCGGCAGTGCGATTACAGATTATGTGATTCAATATTCTACTGACGGAAGCTCATGGACAACATTCTCAGATGGCACTTCGACAGATACGACTGCTACAGTGACAGGCCTCAATCCAGGTACTGCTTATACATTCCAAGTTGCAGCCGTAAATGCTCAAGGCACGGGAAGCTACAGTGCAAGTTCAGCCAGTGTTACTCCTATCGCTCCCTCGTGTTCCGGCGATTGCTACACGGAAGCCGGCGTTGGAGTAGGAGCCGAGCGTCTCGGCCCGGGTGGCAGCACAATTACTTTGCAATACGCGAACGGGAGTAGCGGCTTTCTGATTTGGCAGGAGAAAAATGGAAATCGGATTTTGAATTCCACGGGGCTTATCGCAAATGGGTGGCAGAGAGCTTTGACAAGAGCCGGGACGGCATTCGATGGAGACTTAACAAGCTCAGCTGTTATTTCGACCATTGTAGGACGGGTCTGTCCAACTCATGTGTTTATAAATCATTCAAATATGACAACTACCGGAAAGTGTTTGTACTACGATTCAGCCTTTTATTCACAATCTTTGAGCAAAGATTGGACAGGGGGAGCAATAGAATCTGAAGACTACATCGCAAATGCCTTTAGTGCGGGATCTGGAAGAGGAAGTGCCGCTTCATTTTATGAGGGCAATGTTAAAACCTGCGCTGACAAAGGCATGAGGTTACCCACCATGTACGAGACCACCATGAATCAACCAGGCAGCAATGTTCCAGCTGGCGATGGGATTGCACCCACCTGGGCCGGCTCGAACGGAGTTCCTAGCTCAGGATGGTCATGGACTGCTTCTAATTCTGGTTATAGTCAGTACTATTTTTGGCTATGGAATGGGGTCTATTCTGCCAACATGGGCTATAACGCCGATTCCGGCTACTCCGTCCGCTGCGTCCTTCCCAGCCACTAGGTACGGCCTTACTTTTGGTAGCGGTTATGCGTTAGAAACAGCCACCCACATTTGGATAGTGGAATCCGAGCCGATTAATCCGGTCGACCGAACGGCTATACAGGTTACACAAGGAAGGGCAGGGGCCACAGACCGTTTCCTTTCTGAAACACACTTGAGAAAACTTAAAACATAAAGGTGAAACTGCTCCCAACTCAACTCCCAGCATTTCATCTGAAAGCTCACATTCTTTTTTACATTCGGGTGCAATTTCGCAATGACCCAAGAGGCGAATCCAACCACAATAAGCAGTTTCAGCGCTAACGGGAATGTCCTTGCCATGGGACTTTTGAGAAAGCTCAGTGAATTCCTGGGTCATTTCCTGCATCGTTTTTCTTGGGTGAGATGCATCAGCTTTTATAAAAAGCATATTGTCTAACCCAAATTTTTCGAGTGTCCAATCAGGGCTTTCAAAAAGATTTTTTCTAAGGACTTCAGTTTCAGGAATCATCCGAACCAAAACTAAATTCACCTTATATTTTTCTACATAGCGATTAAACAAAGGCATCGAAGCATAAGCTTCGCTATGTTCTAAAAATAATTCTTTCCCAAAAAAATCGGTCCGGGAATCAATCACCGAAAGCACATCAGGATACAAGTAATACAAAATAAACGCCCCATCATGATAGTGATTCATCATGACGCCTTTAATCTTATTCGCCTTAATGTGTTGGATGATATCCGTCGGGACCACTCCAAAGCTAAACCCAGCTCCTGGAGGATTTGCGGCAGTCAGATTGATTGGGTAACCGACCCAAAAGAAAAGCGCTGCTAGAGGAGCCAATAAGATACAAGCCGTTTTGGGGTTGAATCCTTTTGGGAAAAGAAAGTATGAACGCTTTACAATATCTGGAAAACTTAACAGCGCAGAGAGTGTAATATAGCGAACCCCCGTAAAGGGAAAAACAGTTGCTAAAATAAGAGTGTAAAGTTCGACTTGGGAAACGCGATTAAAGGCCTTAAAAAGAGAAACCCAAGCCCAAGCCATCCAAGCGAACCAAACATAAAACCAAATACCTTTTTCAACGCGAGTGACGCTGTACCACTCTCGAATGTATTCCTTCATATAATTATCCAAGAAGAAAACTGAAAAAGATTTTTTAAGAAGCTCAAAGTGATAGGGATTTAAAAGCGAACTCGCTAAGAGAAAGCCTGAGCACAGAAAAAGCCCCCAAAGATCCTTTGAGGAATAAATCTGGATTGAATCTCCCGGTAAAAAGGGAAACTTTTGCGAAAGGGTAAGTCCACAAGCAAAAAGAAAAACAAGAACGGGCCCTAAAAGATAAGACCCATGGAGATTTGCCCAAAGAATTTGCACGGGGATTAAAGCCAACAACCATTTCCAGCCCGGATTTTCCTTCCAGAAATTTAAAACCACCAAAAGATAGGACACACAGGTAATTTCAAAAAGCTGAGGCCGAACGGGAGCTCTGAATGCCACAAGAAAAGCAACCCCCAACATCAAGTAAAGGGTTAGCTTTCCTTTTAAGTAGGGCTTTGCCAAACAGAAAAACAATCCCCAACAACAACCGACAATCAAAGATAGCTTAAAAAGGCTGAGCCATTTTCCAGATGGACTTGAAAATGCATAAAACAGAACTTCCGAAAGCCACTCATGCGCAATAAACGGTTTTCCTAATCCGATCTGACTAAAAAGTTCAGTTCGATAGATCTGGTGGTTTTGCATCATCCACCGGCCCAGAGCCAAATGCCACCAAGTATCATTTTCATCCATTTTGGTGTGATTCAGCCCAATAAAAATCAAAACCATAAGGAAAAGCGACAAGGTCTCCCAAGCTTTCGTTTCCTTCTCCGATATACTCTTGTTCTTAGCCATAAGGTACGGCCTTACTTTTGGTGGTTTTCTAACGAAATGATCTTTCGAAGAGTTTCCATATCCAAAGGAACCGTCATCGATTTCCCATTGATGAAAGTCGCCGGGGTCCCCTGGATTCCTAATTTAATCCCCAAATCAATGTCGTTTTGAACGCGGCTCAAAGACTCTGGATCTCTTAAGCACTCATCGATCTCTGAATTCGTAAATACCGAGGAAAGCTTTTTTCGAATGACATCCCAGCCGCCTTCGAGATCCGCCTCATCAATATGCATAAAAACTTGGTCATGATATTCCCAAAACTTCCCCTTTTTATTAGCGCACACTGAAAGCCTTGCTAACGAACATGCGTAAGGGTGCATTTTATGTTGCACCAATGGATTACAAGTCGGATCTAGCGGAAAGTTCTTGAAGGCCACCCAAACTTCATTTTTGAAGGAGGGAAGAAGCGTGTGTAAACTGAAAGCAGCTTTTTTACAAAAAGGACATTGAAAATCACTAAAGACCACGATTTTTAATTTCGCCTCTGGATTTCCAAACGTACTGTCCCCAGGTCCGAAGGAAATTTCTTGAACCGGGAGTTGCGACCACTGCGAGAGAAAGTCTGAAGCGGCTTCTTTTGCCTGCCCCGCGCGCCCATTCTTTAATTCAATCCAAGAGGGGAGAAATAAAAGAAGTCCGGAAAAGGCCGCTATCGCTATCAAAGCCATCACAAACCGCGAAGAAGATAACTGCTTGAACGACCAGGGTTTATTTCCCCAAAACAGATTTTGAAGAGGGTGGGTTTTATGTTCCAGTTGAGTCCGTTTGAAGTTAGCCCCTAGGTGAGCCAAGTTCGCCAAATAGGTTAAAATACAAATGAGACAAAAGCTTTTAAGCGCGAGCCATTGGATTCCGAAAAGCAAAAACAAATCCACCAAGAGAGCTAAAGAGCTCAACCAAGCTAAAAGCCGGCTCACTAAAGCAAAGTTCGGATTTTTGGGCGGGATCAACATTCCCAAAATCAACAAAACAAAAAAGTAAACTGCACCAATAGCGGCCACCGGTACACCGGCCACTTCCGAATATTTAGAAACATTCACGATGTCGCAATCGGCGAGTCCTCCAAACGAACAGAAACTAGACGAATCTTGGATTCCTAATTTGACTCGGGTATGATGCACTAACAGGTAGATACTAAGCGCAGTCCCCAGCAAAGCAGCGCCGATTTGAAAAAAATGAAGTCGAAGGATTTTAGATGCGATGGGGTTCACAAGCACTGATTATCGTTGAAACCAGGAAGGCAGGCAAACTGATTTGACCACTTCAAATAAAAACGACAAAGATCAATTGATGGATTGGCAGGAAATCGAAACCCAGTTCAAAGCTCTTTCTTCTGCTCATAGCCCCGCTAGACAAAGAATTTTAACGGATATCTTTCGGTCAGCTTTGAAGCTGACCCAAGATAGTCCAGGGACTTTGAATTTAAAAATTTCTTCATCGGTCCTTAAGGAACTGCGGTATTCCTTCAAGAAGTTTGCCCCGTATAAGAATCTTCCCAAAATCACCATCTTTGGTTCCGCTCGGGTTCCGCCCGAAAAACCACTTTACCGCATGGCGAAAAAATTCGCTGCTGAAGCGGTGAAGCGAAACTACATGGTCATTACTGGGGGCGGGCCCGGGATTATGGCTGCCGGAAATGAAGGAGCGGAAAATTACGGTTTCGGCCTCAACATTCGACTTCCCGTTGAGCAATCGGCCAATCAATTCATCGACACGGAAAAACATCTTATTAACTACAAGTATTTTTTCACGAGAAAGCTCTTTCTGGTGAAAGAAGCCGCTGCTTTTGCTTTTTTCCCCGGAGGGTTTGGGACGTTTGACGAGGCCTTCGAGGTTCTAACCCTCCTCCAGACAGGGAAGACTAATATGATTCCCGTTGTCTTTATGGAACCCAAAGGCTTTGGATTTTGGGCCCCGATGGCGAAGTTCATGAAAGAAGTGATGCTTAAAAAGGGGTTTATTTCAAAAAGTGACCAAGCGCTTTATCATATTTTTAATACAGAAGCCGATGCGCTAGATCACATCGCACATTTTTACCGGAACTATCATTCGATGCGGTTTGTGGGCGATAAGGCTTCTATTAGAATTCAACGGGAGCTAACGCCAGCTCATTTGAAAAAAGCAAATCAGCTCTTTCCTACACTGACACACTTAGGAAAAATCGTAGCTAGCCCCGCTCTTCCCGAAGAAGAAAATGAACCCGATATCAAGTCGCTACCTCGACTTGTTTTCCCCTTCGACAGAAAGGATTTCGGAAGTCTTCGCTCTCTCATCGACTTCATTAATGATTGCAAGTTATAATTGTTCGTAAATGAACTCCCTTACTCTCTTTCTATTTCCGGATATTTGTCCTGAAGAAGAAGCTTGTGTGCGGAGTTGCGTTGAAGAATTGAAAAAATCCATCTCGATTCGAGAAATCAAAGTAACCAATCAGGAGAAGGGTTTTTTTCAGAATTATAAAACAGACGAACCCTGCTGGATTGTTTCAAGAGATTGGCAGCACGCTCTTCGTTACTTGTCAGCCTTTTCGACCAAATCAAAAATATTTGTTTCGGTCATATCCTCGAATACTAGAAAAATGTCGATTTGGGAGACTTGGTTTAAATCGCTTACGCCAGTTATTCCCGCTCACATTAAGCTCTTAGCGCACAGCCCTTTGGGCTACCGCTTTTTAAAGGAACTCGCCGGAATGCCTGATCTTCAACTCGAGCAAATCCCGCTCCCAGCTCCGATTAGACCGGTAGAAAAAAGACCCTCTAGTTTTACCGTGGGGGCCTATTGTTCGTTTGTTTCGGATAATAATCTTCACTTCCTGTTGACCGTGGGGCATTACCTTTCGAAAAGAGATGATTCGATCCGTTTAAATCTGTGGGGTGAAGGCCCTCTGGCGGATCACTTATTAAAGCTTGCAGACGATTTGGGTGTTTCCAATCAGGTCCACATCATTCCTACTGCTCATTTTTTAGAGCCTGAGTCATGTGATATCGCCCTCTATTTTCCACAAAAGAACGATCACTTTGCAGGTCTTTTGATGGCGGCGTCCGTCGGGGCTGTTCCCATTTGTGGTAACATTCCGGGAATCGAAAATTATGTGACGGATTCTGTAAATGGCTTTGTTTTTCAACAAGAGGAAATCCGATCGATCGCCGAATTGATTTTAACTTTAAAGAATCACCCAGCTCTTTGCCGGGAGCTGGGGGCGAGATTTCAAAGAGATACTTTGAAAAATTTTTCGAGTGAAAAAATTTCGGACCATTTTTTGAGTGTTTTAAAAGGAAATGTTTACCAAACCCAAAATTACAGCAGGCAAACAATATGAATCAATCATCAGCTGAGACCATCAGGGTAGGTTCTGGAATTCGCGGTTTTCATCTCGTTTTGATGGTGGGAGCGCTGATTGGTGGTGTCTTATTCTGGTCTTGGGCAAGTGATCAAACCCGAGTGAAAAAGTTTCTGTCAGGTTTGGAATTTCTAAATGTTAAAACGATTGAGATCGACAGTGAGTGGCCTTTAGATACCAACCAGGTTAAATCCTGGATTGCACCGATTCAGAATGAAAATATTTTACTAGTGGATTCGAAACAAGTTGCACGAGCCCTCCAAACCCATCCCTGGGTGGATTCGGTTTCAGTAAAAAAAAGCTATCCTAATCGACTTTATATTTCTTTGAGTGCTAAAAAGCCTCATGCTTTGGTTGTTCAAAAGGGGCAGCCTTGGTTTGTTGATCCAAGTGGGGAACTAATTGAACGAGCCACTCCCAATCTTCTCAAGGGACTCGAGCTTCCTTTCCTCTCTGTTGAAACTTCTTCCACTAAATGGAATGTGGGTGAAGTCCTTTCTGAATATGAAAAAATGAAAAAGCTTGCAGCGGGAAAAATTTCTGTTTCTCAAATTGTTTTAGGAAAATTTCCTTATTTCAAAACTTACTTGTCTCATCCCAAAATTGAAGTGTGGTGGAGTTATGAAAATTGGAAAAACCAGTTAACAAATTTAATTTCGCTTATCGACAACCCGCCGAGTCAACTCGGGCAACTCCGGAGAATCAATTTAGTTTTTCCAAAAAAAGCTATTGTCAGTTCTGCAATTTCCCACTAAAGTTGGCCTTAGAGTCCTATCTAAGATTTTAAGAAGTTTAAAACCGCTGTACATTTTCCCGTTTCTTTCCTCTGGGAAAGAATGGGGATGGAGAAGGCAACTATGTCAGGCTTCCTCAAAGCTCCAAGACAAGCGGAGACGATTGTCGGCATTGATTTTGGTACGACCAAAATCTGTGTCGTGATTGCGAAACCAAGACCTGATGGTTTAGAGATTGTGGGAGTCGGAAAACATCCCTCGCACGGCATCCGCAAAGGAGTCGTGGTCAATATTCCAGCCACTGTCGATGCTCTAAAAAAAGCAATTGAAATTGCCGAGCTCATGTCTGGTTGTTCCGTTCGACAAGCTGTATGCGGCATCGCAGGAAGTCATATTAAAGGGTTTAACAGCACCGGCGTTGTAGCCATTAAAAACAAAGAAGTGACGGCCTTAGATGTCGAGCGTGCTGTTGACGCTGCAAGGGCTGTTGCTATCCCGCTAGATAGAGAAGTTCTTCATGTGATTCCGCAAGAATTTACAGTTGATGACCAAGAAGGGGTCCATGATCCCATCGGAATGAACGGGGTTCGATTGGAATCAAAAGTCCATATCGTGACCGGTGCTGTTTCGTCGGCGCAGAACATCATTAAGTGCGCAAACCTTGCGGGCATTCAAGTTTCTGACATCGTCCTTGAACCCTTGGCTGCTGCTGAAGCTTGCCTTACTCCAGATGAAAAAGAATTAGGAGTCGCTCTGGTAGATATTGGGGGGGGGACGACCGACGTAGCCCTTTACTCTAAGGGCAGTGTCGTGCACACCGGCGTTATTTCAATGGGCGGAAGCCACATCACCAACGACGTTGCAGTTGGATTGCGTTGCTCGATTCAAGACGCTGAACAAATTAAAATTAGCTCTGGCTGTGCTATGAGTTCGCTTCTTCCAGCTGATCAAACGATTGAAGTACCTTTGGTGGGAGGACGAAAGTCTCGCGAGATTTCCAGAGCTGTTTTGACCAAAATCATTGAACCGCGTGTGGAAGAAATTTTATCGCTGGTCAGCCAAGAAATTGCTAACAGCGGATACAAGCACCTCTTATCGTCAGGAGTCGTACTAACAGGTGGTCCTTCGCTGATGGAAGGCATTACTGAGCTTGCTGAATTTACTTTTGAACTTCCAGTCCGTCGTGGGGCTCTCAATCACTTGAGTGGATTAGTGGATGTCGTAAGTTCCCCCCTATATTCGACGGCGGTTGGCTTACTTATGTACGGAATGAAGAACCAAACCGGTATGCAAGTAAAGACACACGATCTTGGAACAGTTTATGACAAAATGCTGACCCGAATGAAAGGGTGGCTGGGAGAAGTTTTTTAGCAACAGGTTAATTCAATCAATGAAGGAGAGGCCATGTTTGAAATCGTAGAAAAGCAATCACCCCTTGGCGCAAAAATTAAAGTTGTTGGAGTCGGAGGCGGAGGTACCAACGCTATCGCTACGATGATCAACTTAGGGCTGAATGGCGTCGATTTCATGGCGGCCAACACAGATAATCAAGCGTTAGTTCACAATCCAGCTCCTGTTCATATTCAGTTAGGTAACGAATTAACAAAAGGTTTAGGAGCCGGTGCAAACCCTGAAGTAGGTAAGAAAGCTGCTTTAGAAGATTGCTCAAAGATTGCTGAAATGCTTCAAGGTGCTGACATGGTTTTCATCGCTGCTGGAATGGGCGGTGGAACGGGAACGGGTGCTGCTCCAGTCATTGCCAATATTGCGAAAGAAATTGGGGCTCTGACCGTTGGGGTCGTGACTAAGCCTTTCAATTTCGAAGGTAAAAAGAGAAAGAAAAACGCAGAAGCCGGTATCGAAGAACTAAAAAACGCTGTCGATACTCTCATCTGCATTCCTAATCAAAGACTTCTTTATATTGCTAATGAAACAACGACGATGCTTGATTGTTTTAAAAAGGCAGATGAAGTGCTTTACCAAGCTGTAAAAGGCATTTCAGATTTAATTAATATTCGCGGTCTAGTGAATTTGGATTTCGCGGATGTTAGAACCGTAATGTGCAACAAGGGTCTAGCTCTGATGGGAACTGGCTGCGCCAGCGGTGAAAACCGAGCCATCGAAGCAGCTCGAAAAGCTATTTCATCTCCTTTGCTTGAAGACGTAGCCATTAATGGAGCGACGGGAATTATTATCAATATCACGGGTGGAGCAGACCTTACTTTGTTTGAAGTAAACGAAGCTTCCTCGCTGATTACCGAAGAAGCTCACGAAGATGCTGAAATCATCTTTGGTTCCGTGATTGACGAAAACTTGAAAGACGAAGTTCGAGTGACCGTCATTGCAACGGGCTTCAATCCTCCTGCTAAACAGGAAGTGCATATTCCTGAAACTCGAACTCAGGAAGTTTCTCAGCCGGCCTCCATTCAGGTATCTGAAGGTCCAGTTTCAAAGAACATCGTACCTCCTCCTGTTCAGAAACAAGAGGGAGTGGCACCTTCTTTGACTTCTGCTCAGCAATTGGCTCGAGAAATAGGGAAAAGATACTTCCAAGCGGAAGAATACGACATTCCCACTTTCTTAAGAAGACAGCACGATTAAGATTTACCAGTTGATGTAAGGTATTTCTCGGTCGGGAGTTGCTACGCTGATTTCCACTCGTCTATTTTTGGCACGGGCTTCGGGAGTATTCTCTTCAGCTATAGGGAGAGTATTCCCAAAAACGCCCATGGAAATTTTCGAACGCGGAAATTGAGTACCGTCGATGAGAAATCGCACGATATTGTAAGAGCGTTGGCTCGATAAATCCCAAGCTTCTTTTTCGCTTAAATTTCCTCGGTTGAGGAGTTCTCCGCTATCTGAATGTCCCTCTACTTGAATAGGGAGATTTAAAGCAGCCAATCGCTTTCCTAATTCCATGAGGAAAGGCGCCTGATTTCTTTTGAGCTTTGCACTTCTTGGAGCAAAAAGCATTGCCTCACCCAATCGAATTTTAAACCCTAACGGAGTTTTTAAAACTTCCACATCTTCTTCTTCGGCAGATACGCCTGTCGCTCTCTCAAAAATCCCTCGAATTTGTTCTGCCATCCTTTGAATGAGGGCCTCTTGTTCTTTTGAAACGCTGTCATTGGTTGGGGAAGTGGGAGACTTAGATCCCATTTCTGCCGGCTTATCAAAAGGAGTAAAAGGAGCCCCTTTCTGAGGAAAGATACTTCCTGCGTGTGTAAATGACTTTTGAATGCTCTCAACGGCACTTTTATATTTCTCTTTATCCGTAGCGCTTAGAGCATACATGACGGTAAAGAAAGCAAACAAAAGAGTGATGAAGTCTGCATAAGAAACAAGCCACCGCTCTAGATTCTCATGCTCTTCGTGATGTTTCTTTTTGGCCATCTACTTTAACCTTTAAGCAGCTTTACTTGCAGGAGCCCCAGCTTCAGCTTCTTTGCCATGGCTTCCATGTTCTCCGTGCAAGTTATTGAGTCGGTCTTCAATCAATCGAGGATTGAGACCCGCTTGAATTGCAAGAAGACCCGTTGAAATAATTTCCATTTCTTCTACTGAATACTTTCCAATTTTCTTGGCCTTATTTCCCATGGGAATGAGCACCAAATTGGCGAGGCCAACTCCGTAAACAGTGGCAACGAAAGCAACTGCAATCCCGGACCCTAATTTGCTTGAATCGGACAGATTTCCCATTACGTGAATCAAACCCAGAACGGCTCCAATAATACCCACCGTGGGGGAAAATCCGCCGCCCGTTTCAAACACTTTTCCAACGGCATTGGCATGTTCTTCAGCCTTGAAAATTTTTTCTTCCATCATTTCTCTCAAAACTACCGGATCATAACCGTCGACAATTTTTCTTAAGTTCTGAGCAAAGAATGGATTTTTAATTCCACCCACTGATTTTTCTAGAGCAAGAAGGCCTTCTTTTCGAGCCAGATTTGCCAGATCGACAATTTCTTTAATCAGGGCGCTGTAGTCTGGTGCATTGCCCGTAAAAATTTTAGGAATGAGCTTAATCGCTGCACTAAATTCCTCTCCAGTGCAGGCGAGCATCGTTGCACCCAAAGTTCCACCGAAAACAATCAATGCAGCAGTGGGTTGGGTGAGGGCGCTCATGTGAAGTCCCTCAATAGCGGCTCCCCCGATCACTGCAAACAAACCCAAGAATAATCCGACCAATGAAACTATCATGATGCTTTTCGAGCCTCCCAATTTGAAGATGAAATACTTCGCTTATAATCCATGAAGGCTGACACGAGTTCTTCCACTGAGTTTTTCACCACGAGTTGAAGCCCGGTTGTGAGGGTGATGACCGTGTCGGGAGTTGCTTCAATCGTTTGAATCAATTCAGGATTCAGAAGGACTGAAGAACCATCAAATTTGGTAATACGAATCACCCTTTACCTCCACACCATCTATCGGAAGACTAGGGCCTGAGCTTGATAGAAACTGGGGGCCTCGAGATTGAGAAACCCCGCATCAAGAAATCCCTTGCCTTGCCCGGCCTTTGCTCTTACCGTTTGATTCGGTAACACTATGAAAATCTACACAAAAACGGGTGACACTGGGACCACAGGCCTTCTAGGGGGAACGCGAGTATCCAAGGGAGCCCCCCGAATTGTGGCTTATGGTGAAATAGACGAGTTAAATGCCTGTTTAGGTGTTATCCGAGCTGAGACCCCGCACGCTCCTTTAAAAAATGCCTTGGGAGATATTCAGAACCATCTTTTTACGGTAGGCGCTCAACTAGCTTCCCCGAATTCAGATCCGAAAATTGAGAGAATCACAGCAGCTCATACAGAAAGCTTGGAGCGTCAAATAGACGCAATGCAGCAGACTCTGGCACCTTTAAAAAACTTCGTACTGCCTGGGGGGTCAAAAACGGCGGCCCTTTTACATTTAGCGAGAACCATTTGTCGGCGGGCCGAGCGGAGTATGGTTCTCTTAAGTGAGCATCCGGGAGAGCCCGTAGATACTTGGGTTTTGATGTATATCAATCGGCTTTCCGATTATCTCTTCGTGATGTCTCGATTGGCTAATCAGCTGGAAAATATCTCAGACATTCCGTGGATTCCTCAAAAATCATAGCTTAGGAGCTGCAAGGAGACTTGACGGGATTTCATTTCTCATTTTAATAATTACTCAGATGAGAATATATGCATCCAACGCCTAACTTCACAAAAGTAAAAATCCAGTTGCGAGGACAAGGGGATTCGGCTCTACGTTTTCAGCTCCTGGCTGAAACCTTCAAAGCACTGGGAGATCCGACCCGGGTTCAGATTGTTTGGGCACTGACCCACGGGGAGCTTTGTGTAACGGATATTGCAAACTTACTTTCCGTTTCGGCCTCGGCAATTAGCCACCACTTAAGAACTCTTCGAAACCTGCGATTGGTTAAAATTCGAAGAGACCATCGAACTCTTTTTTATTCTTTAGACGATGAACATATCGAACATCTTTTAGAAGAAGGCATGGAACACGTGGAGGATTTGATTCTGTGAAAAAACACCTCCTCCTGCTTTTGTTTTCCTGGTGCCTTGCCGCAAGCCCCCCGGCAGATCAGAATTATCTCACGGTTCATTTGTTGAACTATATCGCTTCGGACTATGCGGGGGCAGTCGATCAAAACCACCAGGTTCTAGACAGCTTTGAATACCAAGAGCAAGTGGAGTTTGTTCACAAAGTAGTCGATCAGGTCCGAGAAAACGTTCGGCTCAAAAACACGGCCATTGAAAAGCAAGTCATTGAAATACAGAAATTGATTTCAGAAAAAGCGCCTCCCCAAGAAGTGCGCAAATTGGCTGAGCAAGTTTCTGCTCAGTTAGTGCAAAAAATGGGGCTATCGACTGCTCCTCCTCATTCGATCGATCTCGCTTCTGGGAAGATGCTCTACGAACAAAACTGCATTCAATGTCATGGCGCCGGAGGAATGGGAGACGGACCTGCGAGCGGAAATTTTAATCCTCCTCCCACTAACTTCACCGATGGCAAGTTAAACGGGAGGGGACCTTTTCATTTCTTTAACGTGATTAAATTGGGGGTTCCGGGCACCGCGATGGCGGCGTTTGATCATCTCTCTGCCGATGAAATGTGGAATCTTTCGTTCTACGTTTCTGAGTTGCAAAAGGGAAACCAATCCAAACTGTCCTCAGAAAACCAAGGGTTTTTACTGAAAGCGCATCGGGCTCTTGAGAATTCGATGAGAGCCTATCAAAACGGCGATTTTCCATCAGCAAGAAATTATGCGGCGTCAGCCTACCTCGATGGTATTGAACCCATGGAGCCAAAACTGCGAGTGAAAGATTCCAAATTTACGGCTGAGCTCGAGCAGTCATTGATGCAAATTAGACAAGGAATTGAAGAGAGAGTTTCTGAAGCTGAGCTTTTAAAGTCAGTGCATCAGGCGCACGGACTTTTAGAAAAAGCAGGGCAAATGATCAGTCTTCAGACCCCCTCTTTGTGGTTCATTTTTTCTGTCTCATTTGGCATTTTTTTGAGGGAGGCCTTCGAAGCGGCTTTGCTCCTCATCACCCTTTTAGGGGTTGTGAGAAGCTTCGGAAATCGCTCAGCCGTTTTGGCTGTCCACAGTGGTTGGGGGTTGGCTCTCACTCTGGGGATCGTGGCTTGGTTCTTCTCAGGATGGATTTTAGCAATGACCGGAGCCCAAAGAGAACTTCTCGAAGGAAGTGTTTCGCTATTTGCAGTTTTACTTCTTCTTTATTTTGGTTTGTGGATGCACCGGAAATCTGAAATTGGAAGGTGGAGAAATTTTATTAAAGAAATGGTTTCCGTGGCCAAAGAAAGAAAGAATGTTTTTATTTTGGGTAGTATTGCATTCATGGGTGTGTTTAGAGAGGTTTTTGAAACGGTGGTTTTCCTAAGGGCACTTCTTCTCGAAGCGGGAGGAAATCACCAAATCGCCTTGGCCCTAGGAGTTCTCAGTGCTTTCATTTTGGTACTTATCCTAAGCTGGCTCAGTGTAAAACTGAGTGCTCGGCTTCCCGTTCGGCAACTATTTATGGTGTCCTCTTGGATCATGTTCTTTTTAAGCTTCATTTTGCTGGGAAAAGGGATTCACGCGCTTCAAGAGACGGGATTAGTCCCAGTCACGGAATTAGGATTCAGACTGCATTGGGATGTGTTAGGCCTTTATCCCTTTTATCAAACTCTGGGGGCTCAGCTCGCCTTGATCGTATTTTTAGTGGTTATCCAAGTTTTGGATTCAAAGTCATTTGTCGATCGAGCCAAAGAGTCAGCAAGCTAAAAAACTCTTCTTTTTCTTGATCGTTGTGGGGTTCATGAAATCCGCCAGGGATAATGTTCAGTGTTTTATCCTTGCTACCCAAATTCTGAAGTAATTCAAAGCTACCTTCGAGCCTAATCAGTTGGTCTAATGAGCCGTGAAGAATTTGTACCGGAAGATTTAGTCGGGAGGCGATACCGGAAAGCTTGGGTAATTGATCTAGAATTGCTTTTCCTTGACTGAGTGTGGTGGTTTGACAACAAAGCGGGTCTTCCAAAAATGCTTTAACAGCTAAGGGATCTTTTGAGATTGCTCCCTTGTCGCTGGTTGCAGGGATTCTTAGGGTGGGCAAAAGTTTGACCAATTGGCGTCCAATTGCAACCGTCAGGGGATTAATCGCTCCCCCCAAACGATGGGCAGGAGCACTTAAAACACAACCCACAAAAGCTTTTTGATAAGCCTCCAAAAATGTCAGGGCAATTGCCCCTCCCAGACTATGGCCAAAAAGAAACAAAGGGGCCGGGGGCAGCTCTCTACATATCCAACGATAGACTGTGCTGACATCTTCGACGTAATCATTAAATTCTCGAACCCATTGGCGTCTTCCGCCACTTCTTCCTGCGCCCCGCAGGTCAAAACGAACGACAGCATATCCGGCATTGAGGAGGGCTTGTTCTGTCCCCAAGTGTCTTCCGGAGTGCTCACTTACTCCATGAATCATCAATACTCGGGCCTTGGGTTGAGTTTCTCTGGGATTACTCGACCAAACTGCGAGTTTCTCAACTAACAAAGGCTGCATCATGATTTATTCTGGAGCAGATTCTAGATTGGTTTCTGGGTTGGTTTCTGGGAGCACTTCCATTTCTTGACGGACAGTCTGCTCATTCGAAATCTGCCGAGGCTTATCTTGTGGGAACCTAGCTCCCGTGGGAAAAATATAAAATCGAATCGTTCCTGAATATTTTTTTCCCTCAGTTAAAGTTCCATTGTGAAACACTTCCGAACCGGCTGAGTTTCCTAAAAACAATTTGATCTTTTCCTTCGCACTAAATTTAGTTCTTTCCTGAGGATTTAAATGAAGATTTACTGGGGGAGAATCATCAATAACTATTTTTACCCAGGTGCGCTCCTTGGGATTTACCTCAAGCTCATGGCCACTCGTTGGGGCAGCTGGCACTGCAGCTTCCGGACTAGGGGCAGGTGCTGAAGCTGTTTCTGGTGCGCTGGCAATTTCTCGGGGAGCTTCGACAGGTTGATTTACGATGGGTTCAGCATTTACAGTTGGTGCCTGTGGGCTTTCGTTATTAGACGCCACGGGAGCGACTTCAGGCGCTGCACTGTCTTTTCCTAACTGAATTAACCAAACCGAGCCTCCCAGAAAAAGCACTGCAAAAAGTGAAATCAAAATGGGCTTAATCTGCAAAACTTTTGGTTGTGTCGTGACTTCTGCTAAAGGTGATTCAGAAACTTCTGAAGAGGGATCAGTTAAATCCTCCCTCATTGAGGATGGCGCTGCTGGCTGAGTTTCCTCTAAATAACGCTGATAGATTTCTGTGCTGCTAACACCAATATATTTTGCATAAGCTGTCAGAAACCCTTTAACAAATGGTTTAGCGGGAAGTGCTTTCCAGTTTCCTTCTTCTATTAATTTTAAATTGTGGATTTGGATTTTAGTGACTGACGCAATATCAGACAGGCGAATGCCTTTGCGCTCTCGCTCACTTTTTAGAAACTCCCCCAAATGCTGCATACGCCAGTTTTACAGCATCTATAGGGGATGCGCTAGGTTTAATTAGTGAAGAAATTTAAGGACTTCCTGAGACCTGTCGACGTAAGGGCCAGCTTTATGCCGTTGGACAAGCTTTTCTAGTTCATTTTTAGCCATGTTTCTTTGCCCCATTTTCATGAGGGCTAGTCCCAGCTTGTAATGGCTTTCTTCGTAGAGAGGGCAGGTGGCTAAGGCCTTGTTGTAATAATCCACTGCCTTGGGAAATTTCTTTTCTTTTGCATAGACATCTCCCAAGTTTTTGTTTGCCAAACAAAAATCAGGAAGAATATCCAAAGCTCTTTGATGATAAACCTTTGCTTTCGTTAAATTTCCTAAACGAAAGACCGAATAGCCCATATTGGTTAAAGCATTTTCCGGGGTGACGTAATTATCTGATTTGAGAGCTCTATCAAAAAAACTCACAGCTTCTGAAAAGCGGTCTTGGCGATTCATTAAAACGCCTAAATTATTCAACACTTCTGGATATTGGGGTTGTTTTTTAAGAGCTTCTTCAAAAGCTTCTTCAGCCTTATTGAAACGCTTTGTTTCCATGTAGATGATGCCAAGATGATTTCGAGCCGGAGCAAAATCTGAATCGATTTGGATACTTTCTAAGCAATATTCTAAGGCTTTAGAGTAGTTTCGTTGCGCGAACATATCTGAGGATAGCTGAAGGTAAAGCTTAGCTTTTTCTCTTTCTTTAGAAGAGTCAGTGAGATGGCTACAGGCTCCGAGGAAGGTAATCCAGAATAGAAGACTTAGCGAACCAATCAATCTTTTCATGACTTTAAGTATAGCTGACCCAAGCCCCAAGTTCTATGGGGTTTTAGGAGCATTCCAAGGTTGGATGCGAGGCGTTACGGGGCCGTTCAGTTTTAGCAGGCGTCTTTGATTGAAAATCGAAGAGAAACGCCAGGAAGTTCGATCGTATCCCCGTCGACAAGCTCGACTGGTCCTAAGATCTTTCGACGATTGAGAAGGGGTTCTTCTGAATCTTTGGAAACAGCTTCCAACCATAACGAGGTTTTGCGGCGAAATATTCGAATATGTTTACTTTGAATTTGCCCCACATCGCCTAAATTGAAATGGCTTTGGGAAGAACTTCCGATGACGGTTTCGTCTGAGTACAGAAAGAATTCCTTTGGTTGCTTCTCGTCAATCAATTGGACTCTGCCAACTCTGAGAGGGATTCGGCAGTTCCGGCAATATCCGAGTTGAGACTGCGGTTCAGAGTGTCCGCAGTAATCACAGAAAGTGCAAGCTGGGGGGTAAAGTGTCTTCGGTAAAACAGAAAGCTCAACGGGAGCAATGGCTTTAGAATTTCTGAAAGGCCAGAATCCTTTTTTAGTTAGTTTATTGAGTTCATCGCGAACTTGTTTTGCCTTTTGGAATCTTTTAAGCGGATCTGGATCTAAACACTTTTTAATAATTTCGATTAGCCGAGGATCCAGAGCAGTGGCTTCTAAAAGTGAAAAATCGCCGAGCTTCGGAGTCTCACCGATTACGATTTCAAAAAGAAGGGCTCCTAAACTATAAATATCTCCGGCAGGAGTAAACTTGGTGTCTTTTTTAAGAAAGTCGGGAGGGGTATAGCCTTCTGATTCGAAGAGCAGGGGCTCTTTATCGGATACGTGGTAGAGAGTCCCAAAATCGATCAATTTAACTCTCGAACTGATTCCATCTAACATGACGTTTTGAGGTTTTAGATCCCGATAGATATAACCTTGTTGATGAATCACTTCTAAGGCATCCGCTATTTCTCTCCCGAGGTAGATGAGAAGACCGTCTTCAACGGCGCCACCATTTTGCTTCTTGTAATCTTCAATGGCTTTGGTGAGCTCTTTTCCATTAATAAATTCCATCACCAAATAAAATGATTTGTTTCGTTCGAAGTATTCGAAGCCTCTGGGGAATGCAGGGTGTTTAATTTTTCGTAAAAACTTTGCTTCCCTCTTAAAAGCTTTAAGAAGTTGAGTTTTGAACTGATCGTAAGAAGCTTGATCGAGCATCTGTTTGATCAAGACAGGTTTTTCATTGTCTTTTCTTTGGGCTCGAAAAGTTGCGCCGAACCCACTACGGGCTACGGCTTCTTCGATCAGATAAGCATATTTGGCTTTAATTCTTTCGCCGGGGGCTAAAAGTCCTTGGCCAGCATCCTTGACGGTATCGAATGAGGATTGTCGGAGTTTTCTTGCAACTTGAACTTGGGAAAGGGTTTCCCCACAGGCCTCACAAAAGAGGGAGCCCGCCACGTTGGTAGCTTGACAGGACGGACACTTTTGCACGTAACCAACCCCTCTTTATTGCCCCGAAAAAGTCTTATACTAAAAGACGAGTTTTCTTAGCTTCGTCTTTGATAGTCGCCAAATTATCGGAGACTGATTTACCTTGTTCCAAGTCTTTAGAAAGTTGTCCTAGAGCCTTGGTAACTTTGGCTTGTCCTAAATTAGCAGCGATCTTAGTTGTGTTTTCAATGAGACGAGTTGCTTTTGCTTTGTCTCCATTGTCGATACTCGCTTGAATCTGTTCACCATTCAAATGAACTTGAAGCATCTGAATCGCTCTGAAAACATCGGGATCAATTTGACCTAAATCACTTTCTCTATCCGTTGTTTTTACTTTAATGCTAGATTTCTCAGACTCTTTTCCGTCCGAATTTGCTGTGAGATTAAACAGAGTGATTTCAGTTCCGACTTGACCGTCTCCTTGGTGACTTGTCTGAATAATAAAAGTGGTCATGTCTTTAGTCATGGAACCGGTTGGTAATTCAAAAGCATTTTTGCTTCCCGAGATATCATAAATAACGATTTCAGGAGCAACTTTGGCAATTCTCATGATTTTGCAGTTAATATCTGAAAACTTAAGAACCAAATTTCCAACAACTGAAGATTGTAGCTTTTGAATTTCCTCTTGAAGTCCTTGTTTAAACTTGGCGAGGTCATTAGCGTGGTAGTAGGAGCCACGGCCTAGTTCTGAAAGTTTGCTGATAAAGCTTGAGTCGTAATCATCGGCAGAACCAATTCCAACACCAGTGAGAGTGATATGCTCATGCTTTCTTACAACTTGTTCAAAACGGAGAGATTCTTCGATTCTGTAACCCTGATTATCTGTAGGGAAACCATCCGTTAACAGAATGATGTGATTTACTCGTTTGACCTTATCGGCACTGGAACGAGCATCAAAAGCACCATAGGCTTGTTTCAGTCCAGCTTCTAGATTTGTTACTCCAGAAGGAGAAGCTAAATTCAGAATGGCATCTCTCATCACTTGGCGATTTTGCGAAAGAGAGGCAAGAGGGAAGAGCTCTTTTGAACCTGAATCAAATAAAACGACCCCAACGCGGTCGTCATCTTTTAGCGAATCAATAATTTCGGCAACAGCTTGTTTTACGGTTGACCACTTGTCTCCACCCATAGAACTTGAACCATCTATGAGGAAAACGACATTCGATGGGATTCTTCCCAGGCCAGAGTCTGGGGTCAGTTCCACCAATGTTGTTGTGCTGTAATCTCCACTAACCGGTCTTAAATCTGAACCATTCTTTACTGTGATCTTCACACCGCTCTCCTTCTCAATACCGAGCTGCTCTCCAGCTCAGCGGGGAGGAGTTGCAAGCTGTATGCCCTCGGTCTACGAACAGAGTTAAGCCCAAAGAAATCAGTTGGAGAGGAATGAGTGCCAATTTTGGGCGGCGTTTGTGGCCTTGAGGGGCACCCATCCGCCTTTTTAATTCTTTATAATAGAATCGATGGATTGAGGGGAATTGTCAGAATTGAGTCTTCTATACCAATAGTAGTTTCGAAGGACTGAAGCGACGTATTCGCGCGTTTCCTTGAAAGGGATGAGATCAATAAAAAGAACCGGATCGGAAGTGGGATAACGAGCCAGCCAGAGATCCACTCGGTTAGGCCCAGCATTGTAACCCGCTAGAGCTAGATGAATCAGACCATTAGAGCGTTTGATGAGATCTGAAATATAGCGTGATCCGATGGAAATATTGGCCTCCGGATCAAAAACATTTTTGATGCTGCTTAGTCTTCTTTGAGTGTGAGGAGCAATCTGCATAAGACCTTTGGCTCTCGCTCTCGATACTGCTCTGGGATTGAATGCGCTTTCTCTCCGGGCAATTGACATCAGCAGATAGGGGTCCAGCCCTTGAGAGTGTTTTTCAAAAACTGGAAAATACAGTTTGGGAAAATACCTTTCCATTGTCGATTTGCTAGTTAAATGGGGATTAGAGTAGAGGACATCTGTGAGGATTTGAAGCTGTCCTAAGGTGTTACCGTGAGACTGTTTGAGATCTGACACATAAATCATCAGCTCGGGTTCTGCTCTCTCAGAATCAGTCAGGATCCACGAGATGACCTTGTCTGCAGACTTATGAAAACCATTGTTACTGAGAAGTTCTGCTTGCTCGACTAGATTATTCAATTCAGGAACCTGCTCAGAGCGGGTAATTAAAGAAGGGTTAGAGTTTTTTAGCAGGGCTCCAGGATCTTCTTTGTTTGAAAAAAGAGCCATGAGCGTGTGAAATGAAAAAGGGTATTTGGTTTTTAGCTCTTTTAGGGTTTCTCTCGCTAGGGATGACTCCCCTTTTTCTTGGTAGATTTTACTCAGCCAATAGAGTGCTCGTGCACGAAATGCATCTTTGTCTTTCGATGAAATCTTGAAACAACTCTCAGCTTTTTGGAGCTGATTATCTGCGAGATAAAGTAATCCAGCTCGAGTCATCAAAATTTCAGAATCTCCTGGAGTTTCCGTTGGGCACTTTCCGCCTCTTTCATAAAGTGCAGCGAGAGATGAATAGGAGGCCTTGTTGGGAAGATCGTCCTCTAAAAAAGTTGCCAAGGAGATTGCAATGTTATTCGGACAGGCCTCTTCGACGAGAGCTTTGACTTGAAGGGTTTCGATGTCTTTCGGTTTTACTCTGTTGAGGCCCCGGAGAGAGGCCATCACTGAAGAGAATCTGAGATCGATCCAATTAGAAATGGTCCCGTTTTTTATTTTGGGAACAATCACGCGAGCAGTGGTCTTGCGTTTTTGTTTAGATTTTGCAGCTTCTCTTCGAGATTCCAAATTTGAAAAATTTAAGATCGAATAACAGAACGGTGAGTGCTTAATATCAGAGCGGCATGCAGCCTCCAAACGTGTGGCCTTTTCCTGGGGAAGCTGGTTTTTCAACCATTGATCAAATTCGAGCGAAACTAAATAGGAGGGGGAGTTTCTATTTGCTGTTTCAGATTGGGGGGCCCGATTTTTTTGATCCCTCAGATACGAGCTTGAAAGCTCACGACTTCGGCCTCCGACACAAGAAATTGCCAACAGCATGAGCAGAGCCGTTACCGCAAAAAAACTTATCCGGTTGAGTTTTTGAAGCGGTTTAACCATGGAAATTTCCTGAAATCATTATAGCGGGGGATCAGCGAAAAAGAGACATAAATGGGCTAGGGATATGCCCAAAAAGGGCTCTAAAAGCAGGGGGGATCGCCTCTAAACCAGCTAGAGTGGGGTGGCCCTGTTCTTGCTGTATACAAATTCACGAGTTGCCAGTGGGTTAACTCAGGAGAAGGTACTTAAACTCGGCGCTTCGGGCAAGGGGCGCTAGAAGAGGGGACTATGAAAAAGGGCTTGGTATTTTTAGTCGGGTTGATGTTTTTAGCAGCCTGCGGAAGTGATAACAACAACGGGCAACTTCCTACGCAGCAAATTCAGCCGCCGTATCAACAACAACCTTATGGTCAAAATCCTTATGGTGGATATGGTCAGCAAAATCCTTATGGGTACGGTGGCTACGGTCAGCAAAATCCTTATGGGTACGGTGGCTATGGCCAGCAGAACCCTTACGGTTATGGTTATAATCGTCCGTATGGTTACGGTCAGTATCCGTACGGCAACAATGGCTATGGTGGATATGGACAATATCCCTATGGCATGCGCTAAGCGTTAGTTTTCAAGGGTGGTAGCTTCTAGCTATCACCCTTTAATTTTTTCTCGTTTTGCTCGCGTTTAGCGTTGAGTTCTTCGAGGACCTTCTGGTGATATTTTTCTCTTTCTAACCAGTGGTTTTTCTGCGTAAGAAGATCTTTCTTTTGAAATTGTACGCCTTCAACTTCTTTTTTTAATTTCTGAAGTAAGCTCCGAACCTTAGTAACCTTTTCCGAAGTGTCTTTTGACCAAGCCTCTCTATCATTCTGTTCACTTGCAGCAAGCTTTCTATCCTTAGTTTTAGATATTTTACTAAGAGCTTCTCGGTTTTTTTGACTTTCTATCTCTGCCTTTTTTAAGAAAGATTCATACTGCTCTTTTAATTTGACGAGTTCAGATTCTATTTTGGAAACCTCTTCAATTTGTTTTTCAAGAGTGGTCGCATTGGTTTGACAATTTTCAACATTGGTTTTGGCTGTTTCAACACTCTTTGAAAGGATCTGTTTGTTCTCCTCTAAGCGTCTGATTCCAGCCGCACTTAGTTGGGCTTCCGGCTCATCAGAAAAAGCCGGGAGAGACATTAAAACGATCGAACAAATGAGGGTAATAGAATGTTTCATCATGAGCTAATCATAACTCTTTGGGAAAAGAGCTGTTAGCTAAGTGCATGATTTTTTCAGTGTTTGTAAAACTTCTAGGGAAAGCCAATCCTGGGGGCCTATCCACTTCTGAAGGATTTTGCCCTTTGAATCAATGAGGAATGTTTCTGGAAACTTGGTAACCCCTAATTGGCGTGAGAAAGAACCATCCGGATCATGAAGAACCAAAAACGGTAGTGGCCGCTCCAGTGTCTTTGAGAACTTACGGACAGCCTCTGCATTGTCATCGACCGAAATGGTAACCAATAGAGGCAGAGCTTGATCCGATTGAGCTTGTAACTGGGTTCCCAGAGCAGCGAGTGTTGGGATTTCTTCAATACAAGGGTCACACCAAGTGGCCCAAAAGTTTACAAGAAGCTTACCTTGGGGACGCCCCGCCTGAGTCAAAAGAGACTCTAAAGTGGTCGATTGATTGGATTTCAACTCAATAAGAGGCTTGTCTACCGGAATGACTGCTTGGATGCTCGGTGGAGCAGAAACCTCAAAGCTTCGGGATCTGTGTTTAAGAATTGGTTCCGCCCAAAAGAGAAGAACCAGTGAAAACCCTACTAAATAAGCCCCCACCCAACTGGGTGACAAGAAGGGATTATTTTTCAAGATTAGCTTTCCTTTTTCTTGCTAACTTTTTTATCGGATTTAGCTGCAGCTTTTTTTACCGGTTTATCTTCAACTTTTGCAGCTTTGGCTTCTTTTTTTACTGGTTTGTCTTCCGGGGCAGCCTTTTCCGCTTTCTTCGCTTCTTTGGCTGGCTTTTTCCCTTTATCAGAAGCCTTTTTGGTCTCTTCGGGGCCTGGAATATATTGAATGAAGCACATCGGAGCACAATCTCCCACTCGAGGTTGTGCTAATCGGAAAATCTGGGTGTATCCCCCTTGGCGATCTTTAAACCGAGGAGCTAAATCTGAGTACACTTTATCAATGGCCAAGCGGATTCGGTTGTGACCAGGCTTGCCAGTTTCAGTGCTTCCAAGAAGTTTAACGATTTGACGACGAGAGGCCAAATCTCCTCTTTTGGCTAGAGTCACAACATGTTCTGCATACCATCGCATAGCTTTCGCTCTGCGAGTTGTGGTTTTAATCTTACCGTGTTCAATTAATGCAAGAGTTAGGTTTCTTAGCAACGCCACACGGTGGCTCGGTAATACCCCTAACTTATCTCCAGCTTTAGCGTGTCTCATACCAATCTCAAAGCGAGCTTAACTATTAGTTAAGGTTCTCAGCTCCGTCCTTTTTCTTCTTGTTTGCAAAATAAGTTTCTGGATCAAATCCCTCAACTTTAACTCCAAATCCCAAACCCATTTCGGTCAGGATTTCTTTAATCTCATTAAGAGATTTTCGTCCAAAGTTTTTGGTTTTTAGCATTTCTGCTTCGGTTTTTTGAACCAATTCACCAATGTACTTGATTCCTGCATTCTGTAGGCAATTAGCCGAACGAACGGAAAGCTCTAGTTCGTCCACTGTGCGATACAGGTTTTCATTATTTGTTTCTTTTTCGATCACAGGCTCAGTAACTTCTGGTTCGAGCGATTCATCAAAATTAATGAAAATAGAAAGTTGGTCTTTTAAGATTTTGGAAGCGTAAGCAACTGCATCTTCTGGACGTACCGAACCGTCTGTCTGAACTTCCATTTCCAAATTGTCGTAGTCAGTTCGTTGACCAACACGAGCGTGGGAAACTGTATAGTTCACTTTTCGAACAGGTGAAAAGAATGCATCGAGTGGAATAACTCCAGCGGCTAACTCTTCACGACGCACGCTTTCAGCAGAAACATAACCCTTGCCGAATTCCAATTTTAGTTCAGCTTTGAAACGCCCTTCTTTACCTAAAGTAGCGATGTGCTGAGCGGGGTTCAAAACTTCGACTGTATCATCCACTTGGATATCAGCAGCAGTGACAGCTCCAGGGCCCTTTTTGTCGATCGTTACAGTTTTGGGACCGTCCGCATACATTTTAAAGCGAACTTCTTTTAAGTTTAAAATAATGTCCGTTACATCTTCCTGAACATCTGGAAGAGAGGAGAACTCGTGCATCACTCCATCAATTCGAACAGTAGTGATTGCCACTCCTTGCAGAGAAGATAATAAAATTCGTCGAAGGCTGTTTCCGATGGTGACTCCGAAACCTCTTTCGAGAGGCTTTGCGAAGAAACGGCCATAGGTTTCTGATAGAGACTCACGCTCTACTTCCAAACCTCGAGGTTTAATTAGGCCACGCCAATTTTTTGGGGCTAAATTGAGTTCCATAGTTACTGCTCCTTCAAAAATTATCTTGAGTACAATTCGACAACTAAGTTTTCTTCAATGGGTAGAGTAATCTGCCCGCGCTCGGGTAGATACTTAACGCGGCCTTTGAATTCAGCGGCGTTGAGTTCCAACCAATCTGGAACTTCGCGTTTCTTTACGTTTTCCAAAGCTCTCAGAATGGGAGTTGCCTGTTGGCTCTTTGGACGAACGCTGACAACGTCATTTGCCTTTAAAACTGTGTTAGGAATGTTAACAACTTTGCCGTTTACCAAGAAGTGAGCGTGGAGAACCAACTGTCTTGCTTCTTTCCTGCTATCTCCGAAGCCCATGCGGTAAACAACGTTATCCAATCGTCGTTCTAGGCGCTGTAACAGATTATGGCCTGTGGCACCTTTAGAACGATTCGCTCGGTCAAAATACATACGGAATTGACGCTCTAGCATTCCGTAAATGTGCTTCACTTTTTGCTTTTCGCGAAGCTGAAGTCCGAAGTCGGACAATTTAGTACGACGTTGTCCATGTTGTCCCGGTGGATAAGCACGTCTTTCAAAAGCGCATTTATCACCGAAGCAACGGTCTCCCTTGAGAAACAATTTCATGTTCTCGCGACGACACAACTTACAAACTGAAGTAGTACACCTAGCCAATTTGAACTCCTAAATAATGTTAAACTCTTCTTTTCTTTGGGGGCCGACATCCATTGTGCGGTATCGGGGTGGTATCTCGAATATAAGTAATTCTTAGTCCGGCCACCTGAAGTCCTCTCAGAGCTGTTTCTCGACCTGCTCCAGGACCATTAACGTACACGGATAAAGATCTCATTCCTTGATCCAAAGCTTGTTTTGCTGCATCTTCGGCTGCGATTTGGGCAGCAAAAGGAGTGCTCTTTCTTGCTCCTTTAAAACCTTTCCTTCCAGCAGAGGACCAACATAATACATTCCCGGTTGGATCCGTGATGGTAACAATCGTGTTGTTAAAGGAACATTGAATGAAAGCATTCCCTACCGGAATGTCTTTGCGAGAACCCTTTTTCTTTTTGGGTTCTTTCGCCGCTACTTCTTTTTTATCGCCATCCACTGGCGCCGCCTGGTTTGTCACTGCCTACTACTCCTAGAATAAAAAGGTTACTTCATTACTTTTAATTGTTTTCTTACGGCGACTGTTTTGCGAGGTCCTTTTCGAGTTCGCGAATTGGTGTGGGTTCTTTGGCCTCGTACGGGGAGATTTTTTCGATGTCGTAATCCCCGATAAGTCTGCAGCTCCAAAAGTCTCTTAATATTGGAAGAAACAATTCTTCTCAATTCCCCTTCAACTGGGAAATTTTTTTCAATGTGTTCACGGATGCGATTGACATCTTCATCAGCCAGCGCATCTGTCTTTGTGTTGGGATCAATATTTACAGATCTCAGAATGGAATTTGATAAACTTCTTCCGATTCCGTAAATGTAAGTAAGACCTACTTCAATTCTTTTGTTTCTTGGTAAATCAACACCCGCAATACGAGCCATTATCCTTGCCTCTGTTTATGACGGGGATCAGCGCAAGAAACGCGAACCACTCCGCCTCGCCTAAATACGCGACATTTATTACAAATTTTCTTAACCGATGACCTAACTTTCACGGTACCCTCTTTAAATGAAGCCCCTATTTAGGCTAATACCCATTAAGTTGTCAATTCTATTGATTTAGTCTTTAAGCCTTCTGTTTTAAAAACTCTATCCTATTGAATCAATTGACCTTTAGTCTGCTCCTATCCTACTTAGCCCGATAAGTAATTCTTCCGCGCGTTAAATCGTAAGGAGAAAGCTCCACAGTCACTTTGTCTCCTGGCAAAATTCGAATGTAATTCATTCGCATTTTTCCAGAAATATGGGCCAAAACTTTTTGCCCTGTAGACAACTGAACACTGAACATTGCATTCGGAAGGGGCTCAATCACGGTCCCTTCAACTTGGATTAGATCCTCTTTGGCCATAAGCACCTCTCTTTAAGGTTTCAGAGTCTAAATTTTTTTCTGCTTCCTTCAAAATATTTGTCCACGACGTTAAAATTTCGGGTTCACCATCTGTGATTGCAATCGAGTGTTCATAGTGCGCAGATAAACTGCCATCTTCAGTTGCAACAGTCCATTTGTCTCCCAGAACTTTTACTCGATGAGTTCCTTCGTTGATCATTGGTTCAATCGCAATTGTCATTCCCGAGCGAAGTTTTAAGTTTGAAGCACCTGCTTCATAATTGGGTACTTGCGGATCTTCGTGAAGTTTAGTTCCGATTCCGTGTCCTACAAACTCTTTCACGATTCCATATTTGTGTGGACGAATTGTGTCTTCAATTGCTCTCGCAATATCTTTCAAGGTGTTTCCTGCTCGAGCAGCATCAATTGCTGCATAGAGTGAATCTTTAGTAACCTGCATAAGCTTTTTTGCTTTGTCAGATACTTTTCCAACTGCCAGCGTAACAGCGCTGTCACCATAAAAACCTTCGTACACTAAACCAAAGTCCAACCCGATGACATCTCCATCAACAAGTTTTCGATGAGAGGGAATGCCATGAACTACCTGTTCATTAACGGAAGTACACAACGAATGGGCATAACCCAAATATCCTTTGAATGCTGGTTTAGCTCCCATTGATAGAGTGAGTTCTTCTGCAATTTGATTCAACTCTAACAATGAAACACCTGGCTTCGCTGCTTTTGTTAACTCAAAGAGAACTTTCGCTACCATCTCTCCAGATTTTCTCATCTGGGCTAATTCTCTGGCCGAACGAATTTGAACCATTACTTCAAAAGCTCCATAAGGATTTTTTGTACCGAATCAGCTGGCTGGTCGACATTGATGCGTTTAAGTTTTTGTTTTTCAGAGTAGTAATCTACTAAACCTTTGTTCTGCGAGTGGAAGATTTCTAAGCGCCTTCTTACAACGTCCTCATGATCATCAGAGCGTTGAACAACTTGACCCCCGCACAGATCGCACACTCCTTCTTTTCTTGAGGGAATATGCTTCATGTGGAAGGGTTGGCCACATTGTTTGCAAACCCGGCGGCCCGTTAGTCTTTCAATTAGGAGTGGATCAGCAATTTCAAATAAAATAGCCTGTTCGACTTGAGTCGTGGGGTTAGAATTCAGAGCTTCAGCTTGAGCTACTGTTCTAGGAAATCCGTCGAGTAAAACATGTTGATTCGGTTTTAATTGGGAGAGCGTATCTTTTATTAATCCAATCATGGTGGAATCAGGAACGAGTTCCCCTTTGTCCATGAATGTCTTTGCTTCTTTTCCGAGGAGAGTTCCCTCTTTAATTGCATTTCGTAAAATGTCCCCAGTCGACAGATGGACGAATCGCTCTCTTTGAGAAAGCATTTTAGCCTGAGTTCCTTTTCCGGAGCCGGGAGCTCCCAGAAAGACGGTTAACCGCACATTAACCTCTGCGTCCTCGAAGCTTCGCGTTTTTCATGAAGCCTTCGTAGTCTCGAGTGAGAAGGAAGGTTTGAATTTGTGCAACTGTATCAAGAGCAACACCCACCAAAATGAGAAGCGTGGTTCCACCAAAGAAAAAAGAAACCTTAAACTTGGTGATTAAAAAATCAGGAAGCAAGCAAACGAGGGCAATATACAGAGCTCCTCCATAAGTAATTCGAGTGAGCACTTTGTCGATGTATTCGCTGGTGTTGGCTCCTGGCCGAATTCCCGGAACATAGCCGCCATTTTTTTTTAAGTTTTCCGCAACTTCGGAGGGATTAAAGACAACCGCGGTGTAAAAGAAGCTGAAGAAAATGATTAAGCTTACAAAGAAGCAATAGTATAAAATTCCGCCCCTGCCGAGAGCAGTTCGAAGATGATCTGCAAAGGCGCTTGGAGGAAGAAACGTAATAATGGTCAAAGGAGCCATCAACAAAGAGGAAGCAAAAATAGGGGGAATAACTCCGCTCGTATTAATTTTCAGCGGAAGATGAGTGGATTGCCCGCCATAGAGACGACGCCCCACTTGTCGTTTTGCATACTGAATAGGTATGCGTCTTTGTCCTTGTTCCAAGAAAATGATAATTCCGATTACTGCTACCATCAGAGCCAAAATGATTACTAAAAGGAGAGGGGAGAGCTGGCCATCTTTAACCATCTGCCAAGTTTGTTGTGCGCCAACGGGAATTCCAGCCGCAATTCCAGAAAAGATGATTAAGGAGGAACCATTTCCAATGCCACGTTCGGTGATCTGTTCACCCAGCCACATAATAAATGAAGTACCAGCAGCTAGTGTAATCACCGCAACAAACTTAAATTGAAGTCCAGGTAAAAGGACATAGTTCTGGCTCTCGGCACTCATGAGTGCGGTGGCCATTCCGAAGCCCTGAAACATCGCAAGAACTACTGTGGCATAACGGGTATATTGGTTAATCTTTCTTCTTCCCAGTTCCCCTTCTTTGGACAACTGGCTTAAGTAAGGCCATACAACCGTTAAAAGTTGAAAAATAATCGATGCACTGATGTAGGGCATGATGCCTAAGGCAAAAATCGAAGCATTTTCCAAAGCCCGTCCTGAGAACATGTTGAGCATTCCAAATAAAGTATTCTGATTGCTTTGGAAGAAACGAGCTAGGGTATCCGTATTAATTCCTGGGACAGGAATGTGACAACCTAATCGATAAACAGCGAGCAGCGCTAATGTAAAGAATATGCGCCGACGGAGTTCGGGTATTTTGGTGAGACCTTCGACTGCTGCCACTGGATGCGTCTCCTTGTTGAATTAAGCTTTGTCCTGCTCGGCGGTTTTAGGTGCTTTGATTTCTTCCACCTGTCCACCAGCAGAGTTAATTTTTTGTACTGCAGATTTGGAAAATTTATGAGCTTTCACAACCAGCTTTTTAGTCAAGTTGCCTTCACCCAAAATTTTGAGTGCGCTGTCTTCTTTGCGAACGAGACCCTTTTCGACCAACTTAGCATGGTCTACCGTAGCGCCAGATTCAAAGTGGCTGTCTAAGGTTCCGACGTTCACGACCTCAAAAACAACACGATTGGGACTGTTGAAACCCCATTTAGGCAATCGACGAGCCAGGGGAGTTTGTCCCCCTTCGAAGTTTCGTGGACGTCCTTTTCCTGAGCGAGCTGTCTGCCCTTTGCCTCCACGTCCAGCCGTTTTTCCCCAGCCAGAACCAAGACCTCTTGCGACTCTATGGCGAGTTGTTCGAGCGCCTTCTTTAGCAACTAAATTTCCTAAGTGTAAATCCATTTCCTGACTCATCGTCTTCTACTCCTTCACTTCCGTCAGGCTAACTAGGTGAGGAACTTTATTTACCATGCCTCTGATGGATCCATGGTCGTTCAGCACACGTTTGTCCTGCAATTTTCTAAGTCCCAAGGTGCGAACAATTGTCCGCATCCACTGAGGACAACCAATTACGCTTCTGGTTAATTGAATTTGTATTTTCTTTGCCATTTTTATTACCCGATCTTAAGCCACTTGCCCTTCAGACATTCTTTCACGCAGCACTTCTTCAGGCTGACGCATTCTTTTTAAGCCATCTAGAGTTGCGCGAACTAAGTTGTGAGGGTTGCTGGTACCAAAACACTTGGTTAGAGCATTTTTAACCCCAGCCATTTCTAAAACAGATCGGCAAGCTCCACCTGCAATAATACCCGTTCCTTCGTTTGCGGGCATTAGAAGCACCGATGCGGCTCCAAACTTTCCGATGACTTCATGAGGGAAGCTTCCATTGAGAAGTGGCAAGCGAATGATATTCTTTCGAGCAGATTCACCAGCTTTTCTGATCGCTTCGGGGACTTCTCGAGCTTTGCCTAATCCAATACCGACAAGCCCTTTATTATCTCCAACCACTACAATAACACTGAAGCTGAAGCGACGGCCCCCTTTAACTACTTTGGCCACTCGGTTGATGTAAACAATGCGTTCTGCTAACTCTACTTCGCTTAAATTGATTCGTTGGGAAGCCATTAGAATTTCAATCCTGCCTCTCTTGCGCCCTCTGCGAGAGCTTTAATTCGTCCGTGATATTCAAATCCGTTTCGGTCAAAAAGTACTCTTTCCACCTTTGCATTGAGGGCTCTTTCCCCAATCAATTTTCCTAAAATCTTTGCAGCTTCTAGGTTCTTTTGGGATTTTGCGCCTTCAAAATTCTTTTCGCTAGTATTGGCTTGAACAAGGGTAATTCCTTTGCTGTCATCTACCAATTGAGCGTATAGAAATTTATTACTTCGATAAACAACCAAACGAGCAATCTTACCCTGTTGGAGTTTAATCTTCTTTCTAATCCTGATTTTTTTACTTTGGCGAATCACCATTCGGGGATTCGTATTTGTTCTAATTTTTGTGGCCATGATTACTTCCCGCCTCCAGCTCCAGCAGCTTTACCTTGTTTCAAGGTAATTTTTTCTCCCAAATATCGAATTCCCTTACCCTTGTAAGGCTCGGGTGGCCTTACTTTGCGTAATCGAGCCGCCGTAAAGCCTAGCAATTCTTTATCCGCACCTTTTAAGGTGATCTTAGTGTTAGCGTCTACTTGGGCACTAATCCCAGCAGGCAACATGAACTCAACTGGATGGGAAAAGCCAACTTGAACCGTTAGCTTATTTCCTTGAGCCTGGGCACGATATCCCACTCCCTGGAGCTCTAATTCTTTTTTGTACCCCTCGGTCACCCCAATCACCATGTTCTGAATGAGGGTTCGGCTAAGACCGTGAAGCGCTTTGGCTTTAAAGTCTTTAGAGACATTGGTCACGTGAACTTCAGTGCCTTTTACTTCTACCTTTACACTTGAGGGGAGAGTCTTCTTAAGATTTCCCCCTTTTCCTTGCACTTCAACTACTGGTGCATTGAATGAAACTTTGACTCCAGCCGGGACAACGATAGGTTTTTTTCCAACTCTAGACATAATTTTTTACCAAATAGTACAGATGACTTCGCCACCCACTTTGTTTTCGCGAGCCATTTCATCTGACATGACTCCCTTTGAAGTGGTCAATACTGCCATTCCAATTCCCCCCATGACTTTTGGGGTTTTGTCAGCCCGAGTATATACGCGTCTGGAGGGACGGCTTACTCGACGAACCCCGTGAATCACAGGTTGATTCTTTCCTACATATTTCAAATACAAGCGCAGAATTCCTGCAGTGTCTGTTTCGCTCTCACGATACAGCTTGTAATTCTTGATGAAGCCGCCCTTTTTCATAAGGTCGGCAATTGCAAGCTTTAGCTGGCTAGGTCGCACATCAACCTTGCGTTGCTTTGCCTTGCTAGCGTTTCGTACGCGGGTTAAAAAATCTGCTATCGGATCAGTCATCATAATCGGTTACCAACTTGCTTTAATTACCCCGGGCAACATGCCATTCAGGGCTAGTTTTCGAAAACACAAACGACACAGGCTAAACTTCCTAATGAAAGCTCTCGGTCGCCCACATCGGGGACAACGATTATACTTTCTGGTTTTGAATTTTGGCTTTCTTCTAGCCTTCACCATCATTGCGGTCGTTGCCATAAATCTTTTCTGCTCCTTTTATTTCTTTCTAAACGGAAGGCCCATCTTTTCTAAAAGCTGGTATCCCTCTTTGTCAGTATTGGCTGAGGTTACGAAGATAACGTTCATTCCTCTAGCCTTTTCAACTTTTTCAACCGTGATTTCGGGGAAAATGATCTGCTCTTTAATTCCAGTAGAGTAGTTTCCGCTGCCATCAAATCCGTTGGGTGACAAACCTCTGAAGTCGCGAACACGAGGTAGAGCCACATTTGCGAACCGATCAAAAAATTCATACATGCGTGGACCGCGCAAAGTAACTACGGCTCCTAAGGGCATTCCAGCGCGTAGCTTGAAAGCTGCAATCGCCTTTTTAGCCCGAGTAAGCTTTGGCTTTTGACCCGTAATCATAGCAAGCTCTTCCATGGCTTTTTCCATAATCTTCATGTCTGCTGTAGCTTCTTTAATGCACATGGAGACTACGACTTTTTTTAGCTTGGGTACTTCCATGGGATTTTTGTACTGAAACTCTTTCATGAGTTCCGGCACTACTACCGTGCGGAATTTCTCCAACATTCTTGGTGTATAATTGGTACTGCTCATAATTATAAAACCTCCGGAGCCAATGAGATGATCTTCATGTAGCCATCTTTTGAAGGCTTACGAATTTCTCTCGCAACAGGTCCGAAAATACGTGTTCCGATAGGTTCTAGGTTGTTGTTTAAAAGAACCGCTGCATTGTCATCAAAACGCACAAAAGAACCGTCTGTTCTTCGAATTTCTCGCTTGGTTCGAACAATAACGGCCTTCATGACGGCGCCTTTTTTAACCTTGGAAGTTGGAAGGGCTTCCTTAATGGTTACCACAATCACATCCCCAATATTGGCGTAACGTCTTCTGCTGCCGCCCAAGACTTTGAAGCACATGACTTTCTTGGCGCCAGAATTGTCTGCAACATTTAAATAGCTTTCACTCTGAATCATTGCTCAACTCTCTTTTCCACCACGTTCAAAAGTGTAAATTGTTTGTGACGAGAGAGAGGGCGAGTAGCAACTGCGGTGATAACATCACCAACTTTGGACTCGTTCTTCTCATCATGAACAAAAATCTTTGAGGAGCGGATCACGTTTTTTTGATACAGCGAATGACGTAAGGACCGTTTAATTTCAATCACACGAGTCTTGTTCATCTTATCGCTGACAACAACGCCTCTGATCTCCTGACGACGTTTAGTTTGTGTGGTTTCGCTCGTCATACTGCTTCACTTCCTTTGCTGGCCTTCTTGGTCTTGGCTTTCTTAACCGGCTTGTCTTCAACCGGTTTTTTAGAAACAACTTCTACGCCTCTTAGCTTTTCGGAAAGAACAGTCTGAGCCCGAGCTACGTCATGCTTAATCTTTTTGAATAAGCTTGTGTCGCGCTCTTCAGCAGATTGCACTTTAAAGCGTGCGCGTACTAAGTCTTCTTTAAACTGTTTTACTCGACCTTTCAGTTCTTCAACTGAAAGCTGTCTTAATTCTTGTGCTTCCATTACAAATGCGCTCCTCGTTCCACAATTCGTGTCTTCACTGGAAGTTTATGAGATGCCAACGTCAATGCAACATGAGCTGTGGCTCTGTCTACGCCTTCCATTTCAAACAAAATGCGACCGGGTTTAATAACTGCTACCCAATATTCGGGTGCCCCTTTACCGCCCCCTTGACGAACTTCAGCGGGCTTTCTGGTCACTGGTTTATCCGGGAAAATACGGATAAACATTTTTCCAACTTTCTTAGCATGTCGAGTGATAGTTACGCGACAGGCTTCGATTTGACGTGCTGTAACTCGACCGCACTCAGTGGCTTGGAGACCAAATTCACCAAAGTTCAAGTCAGAGCCGCGATAGGCTTTGCCCATCATTCGGCCTTTTTGCATCTTTCTGTATTTAACTCTTTTAGGACTCAGCATGATTAACCTTCTACTGCTTCTCTCGTGGGTTCAATTCTTCTGCGTCGGAGTAAATCTCCTTTGTAGACCCAAACCTTTACGCCAATTTGGCCGTAAGTAGTGAGGGCTTCCGCAAAACCAAAGTCGATATCTGCTCGAAGAGTATGAAGCGGAACGCTTCCTTCAGCGTACCGTTCAACACGAGCAATTTCCGCTCCGCCTAATCGGCCCGAGCATTGAATTTTGATACCCTGAACACCAAACTTGAAGGCTTGGCTCATGGCTTTTTTCATGGCTCTTCGGAAGGCAACGCGCTTTATGAGCTGATCAGCAATGCTCTCAGCAATTAGCTGAGCATCGGCTTCTGCCTTACGAACTTCCATGATGTTGATAAAGATTTCGGATTTAGAAAGCTTTTGTGCTTCAGCTCTCAACTGGTCAATGCCAGTTCCTTTTTTTCCAATCACAATGCCAGGACGAGCCGTTTGGATGTTGCATTTGATTTTGCCTGCAACTCGCTCGATATCAATTCGAGAGACCCCGGCATGTCTCACTTTTCCCTTAAGGAATTCTCGGATTTTGAGATCCTCATGGAGAAAGTTTGCATAATCTTTTCCTGCGTACCAACGAGAAACCCAAGTCTTGTTGACGCCTAATCTGAACCCAATTGGATGTGTTTTTTGACCCACTTTATTTAGCCTCGTCCAAAATCATTGTTACATGACACATTCTTTTCAAAACTGGTGTTGCTCTTCCCTGAGAACGGGGAATGAATCTTTTTAGCATCGGTCCAGTGTCTACTAAGATATTTTTAATAAAGAGATTATCTACATCAATTCCGCCTTTTTCCTTGGCGTTTGAGACTGCAGAATCCAAAAGACCTGACATCACCTTTGCTCCCCGCTTAGGAGAAAAGCGTAGCTGGTAAGAAGCCTTTTCGACCGGCAGCCCTTTGCAGAGACCTGCTACCAAACGCATCTTCCGTGCGGTGATTCGGGCATAACGTAATTTAGCTTTTACTTCCATGATTAAGCTGCTCCCTCAACTTTCGCTTTTTTATCGCCGGAGTGTCCGTGGAAAGTACGAGTGGGAGCAAACTCTCCTAACTTGTGACCAACCATGTTTTCAGACACATAAACTGAATGAAACTTTCTTCCGTTATGGACAGCAAAAGTCAGTCCTACGAGTTCAGGAACGATCGTGGAACGTCTAGACCAGGTTTTGATGACTTTTTTGTCATTATTTGCCTGAGCTTTTTCTGCTTTTTTGAGCAGATGGCTATCAATAAACGGGCCCTTTTTAATAGAACGAGCCATAAATTATTTTCTCCTCCGAACAATAAATCTATCGGTACGTTTAGAGTTTCTGGTTTTAAGTCCTTTAGCTTTTTGACCCCAAGGAGAAACAGGATGTCTTCCCCCGGAGCTTTTTCCTTCACCACCACCAAGTGGGTGATCGACAGGGTTCATCGATACGCCGCGGTTATGAGGCTTGAAGCCCATCCAACGCATACGTCCCGCTTTACCCCATACAACGTTTTCATATTCGAGGTTTCCGACTTGTCCGACAGTTGCCCAACATTGTTCAGAAACAATTCGCATTTCACCGGAAGGCATTCGAAGTTGTGCGTAACCTTCTTCGAAACCAACCAACTGAATCATAGAACCAGCACTTCGGCCTAGTTTACCACCGGCGCCAGGTCTTAGTTCCACGTTGTGGAGAGTTGTACCAGCTGGGATTTTCTTCAGGGGAAGTGAGTTTCCAACCTGAATGTCTGCATTTTCAGCAGCAATGATGGAATCTCCGGCCTTTAAACCTACTGGAGCTAAAATGTAACGTTTTTCACCATCTGCATAATGGAGAAGGGCAATATGAGCCGTTCGGTTTGGATCATATTCAAGTCCCACTACTTTTGCAGGAATGTTTCTCTTGTCTCGACGAAAATCGATCAACCGATAAAGTCGTTTGTGTCCGCCCCCTCTGAACCGGCTTGTAATTTGGCCTTTATTGTTGCGACCTCCGGTGCTGGACTTGGATTGGACTAATGACTTTTCTGGCTTCTTTTTCAGAAGATCAGAGTAATCTAACTGGGTTAGATAACGTCGTGCAGGTGTAACTGGTTTAAAGCTTTTTAGTGGCATAAAACTTAGCTAGCAACAAAATCTAATTTGTCGCCCTCCTTCAATTTCACAATAGCTTTTTTCCAAAGTTTTCTTGCTCCGGGAATACGGCCTAAACGACGTGCAGATTTTCTGCAGATCATGGTATTCACGCGAACAACTTTTACTTTGAAGAGTTTTTCAACTGCTTCTTTGACTTGCGTCCGATTAGCGTCGACTGGAACTTCAAAAGCATATTCGTTGTACAGGTGCACTTGCCCTGTGTTTTTCTCAGTAATAATTGGTCTTTTTAAGATATCAAACATGACTGAGTCGCTCCGTAATCTTTTGAACAGCGCTCTTCGAAATCACAAGATTTCGAAACTTGAGGAGATCAAACACGTTGATTCCCTCAGGGCGAAGGCACTTAACTCCATTTAAGTTTCGAACGCTTTGAACGAAATTCTTTTCGTTTTCTCCCTCTTGTGAAGTCACAATGAGAGCTTTATCGAGTCCGAAAGTCTTGAGACAGTTTCCTGCGTCTTTAGTGCTTAGCTTTTTCAGCTCCAGCTTATCCACGATGAACAAGCGATCTTGCTTTTGGTTCATCGAAAGAGCGCTAATAAGAGCTCCCCGCATCGCCTTTTTGTTGATCTTATGAATCACGCGACGAGGACGAGGACCATGGGCTTTACCGCCGCCGACGAAAATAGGAGCTTTAATATCTCCATGGCGAGCCTGTCCTGTTCCTTTTTGACGATAAATTTTCTTACCGGAAGCTTGAACTTCGGAACGAGTTAATGAATTTGCAGTTTTGTTCTCATGTTTCCAAGCAATCTGTGCTCGGACTGCATCATTTAACAGGTGGGGACGAACTTCAGCAGCGAAAACTGAATCGCTGAGCTCTATGCTCCCGACCTTTTCTTTTTTCATGTCATATATGGGTAAAGATGGCATCTCACAAACCTCACAACGTAATAGTCACATCAATCCCAGCCGACAGATCGAGCTTCATCAAAGAGTCGATGGTATGTTGAGTGGGTTCCAAAATATCAATCAAACGCTTGTGTGTGCGGATTTCGAACTGTTCACGAGATTTTTTATCAACGTGAGGAGATCTCAAAACCGTGTACCGATTAATTCTCGTTGGGAGAGGAATCGGCCCTGCGATTTTTGCACCAGTTCTACGCGCCGTATCTACGATCTCGGACACAGATTGGTCCAAGAGCTTACAATCAAACGCTTTTAAACGAATTCTAATCTTTTGGCTTTGCACCGCTTACTCCAGAATTTCAGTAACAACTCCGGCGCCCACGGTACGGCCCCCTTCGCGAATAGCGAAGCGGACTTCTTTTTCCATGGCCACAGGAGTAATAAGTTCAACTTCCACAGCGACGTTATCGCCAGGCATCACCATTTCCACACCTTTGGGCAGAGTCACAACCCCAGTTACGTCCGTAGTACGGAAGTAGAATTGAGGACGGTACCCTGTGAAGAATGGAGTGTGACGTCCTCCTTCTTCTTTGGTCAAAATATAAGCTTCAGCTTTACACTTTTTGTGAGGGGTGATGGTGCCAGGAGCACAGAGCACCTGACCACGCTCAACGTCTTCTTTGTTGATACCTCGTAAGAGGACCCCGACGTTGTCTCCAGCTTCCCCTTGATCTAGAAGCTTTCTAAACATTTCAATACCGGTAACCACAGTTTTCTTAGTGGGTCGGATACCGACGATTTCGATTTCGTCATTGAGCTTTACAGTTCCACGCTCAATACGGCCAGTCACCACAGTTCCACGACCTTGAATCGAGAACACGTCTTCAACGGCCATCAAGAAAGGCTTATCTTTCTGACGAGCAGGAAGAGGGATGTAGCTATCTAAAGCTTCAACCAACTTGAGAATGGCAGGTTCACCTAATTCACTGGTGTCTCCTTCAAGAGCTTTCAGTGCAGAACCTTTGACGACTGGAATGTCATCGCCAGGAAATTTGTATTTGGACAGAAGCTCTCGTACTTCAAGCTCCACCAAGTCCAACAATTCTTTATCGTCGACCATGTCGACTTTGTTCAAAAACACAACCATTGCAGGTACGCCCACCTGACGAGCTAACAAAATATGCTCTCGAGTTTGTGGCATCGGACCGTCAGCAGCGGAAACAACCAAAATCGCTCCGTCCATCTGAGCAGCGCCAGTGATCATGTTCTTCACATAGTCAGCGTGACCAGGGCAATCAACGTGTGCATAGTGACGGTTGTCGCTCTGATATTCTACGTGACAAGTCGCAATGGTAATCCCACGCTCTTTCTCTTCAGGAGCTGCATCGATTTGATCATAACGACGGGCTTCTGCGTATCCCTTCTTCGCAAGCACTGTTGTGATTGCTGATGTCAGAGTCGTCTTCCCGTGGTCAACGTGACCAATCGTTCCGACGTTTACGTGAGGTTTTGTTCTTTCAAATTTAGCCTTAGACATTACTTTCCTCCTGATTTCGCGACGAGTTCCTGAGCAATATTGCTTGGAACGGGTTCATAATGGTGGAATTCCATTGTGTACGTCGCTCGCCCCTGACTTAAAGAGCGTAATTGAGTAGCATAACCAAACATTTCTGCCAAGGGGACTTCCGCCTTAATTACTTGAAGTCCTTGTTGAGGCTCCATCGACATGATTTTTCCACGTCTGGAGTTCAAATCCCCAATAACATCGCCCATATACTGCTCTGGGGATACCACTTCTGTAGCCATAATAGGCTCAAGAATGATGGGACCTGCCTTTTTACAGCCATCTTTAAAGGCCATTGAGGCAGCAATCTTAAACGCGATTTCACTGGAGTCGACATCGTGGTAAGAGCCGTCAAAAAGGCTTACTTTAATGTCAACTACTGGATATCCTGCTTGAATTCCGTTTGTGAGAGCTTCTTGAACCCCTTTATCAACTGCTGGGATATATTCTCGAGGAACAACCCCCCCAACAATTTCGTTTTCGAATTTGAAGCCGCCACCCGGTGGAAGAGGCTCAATGGTTAGCCAAACGTGACCGTACTGACCGCGACCACCAGTTTGTTTAATGTACTTACCTTCTTGTTCAATTTTCTTGGTGATTGTTTCTCGGTAAGCAACTTGAGGTTTACCTACGTTTGCTTCTACTTTGAATTCACGAAGCAATCGATCAACGATAATTTCCAAGTGAAGTTCGCCCATTCCAGAAATAATGGTCTGATTGGTTTCAGGATCCACCTTTAACTGGAAGCTCGGATCTTCAATCGCAAGTTTCTGCAAGGAGATAGAGAGCTTTTCCTGATCTGCTTTAGATTTTGGCTCTACAGCAATAGAAATCACTGGCTCTGGGAAGTGCATCGACTCCAAAGAAATCGGAGCTGCTTCATCACACAGAGTGTCCCCAGTGCGAGTAAATTTCAAACCGACCGCAGCTGCGATGTCGCCAGCTTTTACACTCTTAATTTCATTTTGTTTATTAGCATGCATTTGAAGCAAACGGCCAATACGTTCTTTTTTATCTTGTCTCGAATTAAGAACATAAGAACCTGCTTCAAGAGCTCCCGAGTAAACACGGAAGAAGGTTAGCTGTCCGACATAAGGATCGGTCAAAATTTTGAAAGCCAATGCAGAGAACTTAGCAGCTGGATCTACATTTCTTTCCATTTTCTCTTCTTCATTCTTGGGATTTACACCTTGAACGGGTGGTTTATCCATTGGAGAGGGAAGAAGTGCTAGCACCCCATCCAACATGGGCTGAACGCCTTTATTTTTAAAGGAAGAGCCAGCAAATACTGGGACGATTTTTAGGGCCAAAGTGGCTTTTCGTGCACACTTACGAATTTCGTCTTTTGTGATTTCGCCACCTTCTAAGTAGCGATTTAAGACTGCTTCGTCTTCTTCAGCGACTGCATCGACTAGCTTTTCGCGAAGCTTCTTACATTTTTCTTTCAAATCTTCCGGAATATCCGTGACACGGTATTCATCGCCTTTTCCAGGAATGTCCCAGATGAGGGCTTTTTCTTCGATGAGATCCACAACGCCCATCAACTTGTCTTCTGCTCCGACAGGATAGTTGAACATGATGGGACGTGCGCCCAATTTTTCAACAATCGACTGAACGGATTTATCGTAATCCGCTCCGACTCGATCCATTTTGTTGATGAAACAAATTCTGGGAACTTTATAACGATCGGCTTGGCGCCAAACCGTTTCAGATTGGGGCTGAACTCCAGCAACGCCGTCGAATAGAACTACAGCACCATCTAACACACGAAGAGAACGCTCCACTTCAATCGTGAAGTCCACGTGACCAGGCGTATCGATGATGTTAATTCGGCAATCTTTCCAGAAACAAGTGGTTGCCGCAGAGGTAATCGTGATGCCACGTTCTCGCTCTTGAACCATGTAGTCCATGGTGGTTTCGCCATCATGCACTTCCCCTATCTTATGGGTAACCCCAGTATAATAAAGGATGCGCTCGGTAGTGGTGGTTTTTCCGGCATCAATGTGCGCGCAGATACCGATATTGCGAATTTTTCTTAAGTCTGTGATTTGTGGATCAGCCATAGTTTTTTACCAGCGATAGTGAGCAAAAGCCTTGTTAGCTTCGGCCATTCGGTGAACATCTTCTCTTTTCTTTACAGATTCCCCGCGGTTTTCAGCGGCATCAAACATCTCTTGAGCCAGCTTTTCACCCATTGAAGCACCTCTTCGTGCTTTCGCATAAGTAGCGAGCCAACGAAAAGCCAGTGCGTTTCGTCGTTCTGGACGAACTTCAACAGGAACCTGATAAGTCGAACCCCCAACTCTTCGGGACTTTACTTCGATCTGAGGTCGTACATTGGTCAATGCCTTCTTAAAGACTTTCATCGGATCGTCTTTAGTTTTTTGATGGATCACTTCGAAAGCACCATAAACGATTCTTTCGGCAGTGCTCTTTTTTCCATCCTGCATGATCGAATTAATAAATTTAGTTACCAACTTCTCGTTGTACTTCGAGTCGGCAACCACTTCTCTATGAGGAACATTTCCACGTCTTGGCATCGCTTATGCCTTTCCTGCTTTGGCTCCATATTTGGAGCGACTTTGTTTTCGTTTTTCTACCCCTTGAGTATCTAAGCTTCCACGAACGATGTGGTAGCGAACTCCAGGAAGATCTTTCACACGGCCTCCTCTAATAAGAACTACTGAGTGCTCTTGGAGGTTATGTCCTTCTCCCGGAATATAAGAGGTGACTTCGTACCCGTTAGTTAAACGGACACGGGCCACTTTCCGCAAAGCCGAATTCGGCTTCTTAGGAGTGGTTGTGTACACACGGATACAAACTCCGCGTCGTTGGGGACATCTTGTCAATGCGGGGGACTTCGTACGCCGTTTTTGAGCGTCTCGGCCCTCGCGGACCAATTGATTAATTGTTGGCATGTAATTACCTCAAAATCTTAAACTAAGGGTTGATAACGTCGCGCATTTTCAATGTCAATTGCTTTCCCCCAAGTATTTGCCTTTCTTGACTCAGTTTTGGTTTTGGACTACAACTCGCCCACCCTAATCGAAGGGAGTCTAGCTGTATGTACGAAAAGATAGTTTTGGTTTTCTTCTCGTTATTAGTTCTTGCAGTTTCGAGCTTCGTGAAGAATCTCTCTGACTTAGAGGCCTTCTTTTCATCTCATTCGGGCTCCCACTGTTCTCATCAATACCAGTCAAAAGAAGCAGGAAAAGCAGCTAGTAGTCTGGTACACTGGTTGAACTGTGACTAGCAAAAGATCGAAATTACCTATAAAAAACAAGCCTTTAACTATTCGTGATGAAATCCATGGGGACATGAGCTTTGAGGGAGCCGTTCGCCACGCAATCGACCATCACTCGTTTCAAAGGCTTCGGTCAATTAAGCAGTTGGGGCTTGCAGAGTTTGTTTTCCCATGTGCTACCCATACGCGATTTCAGCACTCTTTAGGGGCCTCCTATCTGGCGGTTCAATATTTCGAGACCATGGTAAGAGGTTGGAGCCACTCCACTTTTGATTTCGAAGGCAAAATAGAAAAAACACGGTTTTCCCCCCTCTTAACCCGGCAACGGTTCCAAGAAGTAGGGGAACATCCAGAATCTTATCGATTTTGGAGAGATGCGATTGGCCTGGCCGGCCTTCTTCATGACGTGGGCCACGGTCCTTGGAGCCACACGTTTGAGTTTTTAGATTTACAGCAAGACTTTAGAGAGGTTTTAGAGCCTATCCATGGGGTTGTAGGAAAGTACCTCCGAGAACAGTTAAAAAGTGGAAAGCCATTTATGCATGAGGAGGTTTCACTCCTCTATGTTCACAAGCTTTTAACAGATTTAGAAGAGAGCGGTTTAGTTCCAGATGCCTTAAAGTTTTTTGTGCCCGTTTCGGCTTTGATTCATCGAAAAATGGGTTTGGGAAAATTTCAAAAAGAAATCGAATTCGAAATTCAAAAAGAACTAGAAGCCCGTAAATTAAAAGGAGGCGTGGAAGTTCATCGTCTTCTCAGACCCGTGATTTCAGGACCTTTTGATGTCGATAGAATTGATTATATCCAGCGTGATGGACGAAACTGCGGAGTGAACATCGGGGGGATTGAGTGGCGGCGAATTGTATCTAAGCTAATCCCTTGTTTAGCGAATCACCAAGGTGCCTCCAATGAACCGCAAGACGTGGTTCTTATTTCAAATGTTAAGAACCAGCACGTACTCGACGATTTTATTTTCAGTTTGTTTCAGATGTACGCTCAGGTTTATCTGCATCCCAAAATTGTTGGTGTGGAAGAAGTGGCGAAGCGGCTTTTGAAAAAAGTTCAAAAGGGCAAGAAGAAACCGGTCATTACTTTTGAAATGCACCAACAACTAACCGATGAACGTTTTCGTTATCTACTGAAAGAAGAGTTTGGAATTTCGGAAATAGAAGACCTGCTTTTCCGAAAACGGGGAGCGGGAGTGCATGTTGTGAGTTTGCCTCCGAATACGGGAATGGAAAAAAATCTCAAAGCCAGTGGTTATTCCATGGTGGATCTACTGGATAGACCGATGATGAAAGATAGCGTGGGGCTTTTCCTCTTTGGGGCTTATCAACATCAATCAGGAAAAAGCGTGAAGACTGAGCATTTGATTCAACCCTGGGTAAAAGTCAGTCCCATTGCCCACCATTTTTATACGATTAATTACTCACCCAAAATTTGGTTGAAATCGGAGCTTTTGGGCTGAGATGGAAACTTGGCTTTCAACTTTTGGTGTAATCTTTGCGATTGTTGATCCGTTTGGTTATGTGCCCATTTTTCTTTCTTTAACCGCTGGAGACAGTGAGGCCCTTCGTCGAAAAATGATTCGAAAGGCTTGTGCTACCGCCTTTTTAGTCCTCACCATTTCTACTTTTGTGGGACAACAAGTGCTCAGTTTTTTTGGGATTTCCATCCCCGCTCTTCAAATATCTGGAGGCCTGATTCTTCTCATTCTGGGTTTTGAAATGATGAAAATTCTGCCAGTGGTTGAAAGGCTTTCTCAAAAAGAAGAATCAGAAGCGGAAAGAAAAGAAGACATCTCGATTGTCCCTTTGGCGATTCCCATGCTTTCGGGGCCAGCCGCAATCGCTTCGGTGATTGTTCTGAGTAGCCGAGCCCAATCCCTAGCTGATTACCCAGTTATTATTTTATCTATTTTGGTGACCTTGCTGATTACATACTTTGTTTTGCGTTCATCTAGTCGCTTGATAAAAATTATCGGTGTCACAGGCCTCAATGTAATGACCCGAGTGATGGGGCTCCTTCTTTGTGCAATCGCCATTCAATACGTTATTAATGGCTTTTTAGCAGTTAAACACACATGAATCGTGAGTTTGACCTGATCGACCGATTGTCTAGGAAACTTCCTGAGCCATCGAAAAAAGTGTTTCTGGGAATTGGTGACGATGCGGCTGTTCTTGAGCCCGTATCAGGAAAAATACTTCTGACAGTAGATGCTCTGGTAGAGGGCATTCACTTTGATTTTAGCTTTTGTGACCCCAAAGAAGTTGGGAAAAAGGCACTAGCAGTGAACGTGAGCGATATCGTTGCTATGGGGGGAAAGCCCCTATCGGCTCTGATTTCGCTGGGGGTTTCTAGTCGAGTTTCCGAGGAAGTGCTCGAACAAATTTATGAAGGAATGGCTAGCTTTGCGCGAGAAAAGTCACTCGACGTGGTGGGGGGAAATATTACCTCAAGTCCGGAGCGTTTGATTCTTAGTGTAACCCTTATCGGGGAATCCCAGAACCCTCCTTTAACACGAGCCGGGGCGCGGGAAGGAGATATCGTGTTTGTCTCTGGACCTGTTGGAGAGGCCGCTGCAGGTTTATATTTATTAAAAAAAGAAGGCCGTAAAGTTGTGAGCCGTTTTCCCCGACTGACTTCTCACTATTTAACCCCTGAACCTCGGGTGGATCTGGTGGATGTGCTCTCAAATGAAAAGAGAGTTCACTCGCTGATTGATATTAGCGATGGACTTTCCAGTGAACTTTGGCACTTGGCTAAAGCATCTAAGGTTGGATTTTTAATTGATGAGGAAAAAATTCCGGTGTCCGAGGAACTGATAGAAGCCAGTCGGGAAACTAAACAAAGTTTAAGAAATTGGCAGTTATCCGGCGGAGAGGATTACGAACTCTTGGGTACTTGTTCTCCAGGCAATTGGTTAGTTTTAAGAGAAGAAGCTAATCGGAAAGGGCTATCCCTATCACAAATAGGCACAGCGGTTTCTTTTACGAAAGGAGTTCGGCTCAAAGATTCGTCGGGTCGAGAAAACCCTATTTCTCCTTCGGGTTGGAACCATCTTTCGCCTTCAGAAAGGGATTGACCACAAGGCCAAGCTCCTGGAAACTTAAGCCAAATGAAGAACTTCATCGTTTCCATCTGGACCCTCATTGTTTTGTTCTCTAGCCAGTCTCACGCCATGGGAACCAAAGGTGATTTTATTGGCTCAGCAGGTATGGGGATCATGACCAGCCCTACGCTTTTTCTCATTTCTCCTGAATTGGAATACGTCCACAGTGACGAATTGACTTTAGGTGGCCTAGCTCAAATGGGCTTGGGTGGGGGCGGGGTTCTATTTACTGCTTCGGGAAAAGTTCGACATTTTTTTGGGGGAAGCGCGAGAGTTAAGCCCTGTATCGAGGGTGGATTGGGATTATCCCTGGCATCTTCTCTTTTTTCATCCGCAGGAGGGGTTCATATCCTGGCTGGGATGGGCTTCGATTATATTTTAGATAAAAGAACAGCCATTGGAACAATGGTCCGCTTGAATTTTAGTCCCCCCTTACAGTCATTCTTCCTCAGTTGGCCCATGGTCACCATGCGGTTTCTTCTCTAGATCATGAATAAAGAGAAGCTTGGCCGAAAAATCATAGAGAATCTTCAGCAGGCAGGTTTTGAAGCCTATTTTGCTGGAGGCTGTGTCCGAGATAGGGAGCGGGGGGTAGTCCCTAAGGATTTCGACATTGCTACGAGTGCAACTCCGGATCAGATCACAAACCTGTTTTCAAAAACAGTTCCGATAGGGGCTGCTTTTGGTGTGATCCTTGTCATTGAGGAAGACACTCCTTTTGAAGTTGCCACTTTTAGAAAAGAAGGCGCGTATCAAGATGGACGCCATCCAGGAAAAATAACTTTTGCTACAGTTGAAGAGGATGCAAAAAGGCGGGATTTCACCGTCAACGGGCTCTACCTGGATATTCGTAGTAATCAAGTCATGGATTTGGTTGGGGGCAGAGAGGATCTTCGCAAAAAGGTCATTCGAACCATTGGAGATCCTGAGAAAAGATTTCTAGAGGATCATCTGCGGTTAATGAGAGCGATTCGATTTGCCGTGCAACTGGGTTTTGAAATTGAACCGGCTACTTTTGCGGCAATTAAAAAGCACGCGAAAAAGATTAGTTTGATCAGTGCCGAGCGAATTCGAGATGAGTTTGTGAAAATCCTCACTTCCGCTCAGCCCGCCCGAGGTGTTCGTCTTTTGGATGAGACGGGATTAGCGAATGAGTTTTTGCCAGAGTTGTCCAAAATGAAAGGTGTGGAACAGCCCATGCAATACCATCCCGAGGGGGATGTGTTTGTTCATACACTTCTACTGTTAGAGGGCGTGAAAAATGCCGAAATGGAACTGGCGATGGGGGCTCTCCTGCATGATGTAGCAAAGCCTAATACTTTCCAGCGAGCTCCTGATCGCATTCGCTTCCATGGCCACGATGTTCTCGGAGCACAGATGGCTCGTGAGATTTGTAAACGGCTGTGTTTTTCAAATGATCAGACGGAGCTGATCGCAAGTTTAGTTTTAGAGCATTTGCGATTCAAAGATGTTTTTAACATGAGGGTCTCAACCTTAAAGCGATTTTTGTCTTTACCGCGATTTGATCTTCACCTAGAGCAACATCGTTTAGATTGTTTAGCCAGCCATGGAAATCTCGATGCCTATCATTTCACTAAAGCGAAATATGAGGAGTTTTTAAAAGCGCCGCCTCCACCGTCAAAATTAGTGACTGGGCAAGATTTGAAAGCGTTTGGATTTGAGCCAGGCCCCATTTTTACGGATATCTTAAGGGAAGTGGAAGATCAGATTTTGGAAGGGACCATTACGGATCGCGAGGGGGCTTTGGACTACGTTAAGAAAAAGTTTGTGAACAAGGGGCGCCCATGAATGTAATTGAAGATTTCAAGAAGGGTGATCTCAGAACTTTGGCGCGACTAATCTCCCTTTGCGAAGATGGAGATCCCAAAGTGATCGATTTGTTGAGCGAAATAGTTCAACTTAAAGGCCACGCTAAAGTGATCGGAATCACTGGTCCTCCTGGAGCTGGCAAAAGTACTCTTCTGAATACTTTTGTGCGTCTTATTCGAAAAGAAAGCAAAAAAGTAGCCGTTTTAGCAGTGGATCCCGTAAGCCCATTTTCGGGTGGGGCCTTGTTAGGAGATCGCATTAGGTTGATGGATCATTTCAACGACCCCAACGTTTTTATTCGAAGCTTAAGCACTCGTGGAAAACTGGGGGGCTTATCGCTTGCGACCCGCCAGGGGGTTACTCTTTTAGATAAATTTGGGTTTGATTTTATTCTAGTGGAAACGGTGGGAGTGGGTCAGAGTGAAGTAGACGTAAGAAAGCTTGCCGATGCGACTTTAGTAGCACTTGTTCCTGAGTGGGGAGATTCTATTCAGGCTTTAAAAGCCGGTATTCTTGAAATTGCAGATATTTTTGTTGTGAACAAAGCTGATAGGGAAGGCGCCGATCGAATCGAAAAAGAATTGAAAAATGTTCTTCATCTGGCTGGGAAGGACGACACACCTGTTCTGAAAACAAGCTTCAATGATTTAACGACTGTTGAGGCACTTTATCAGACGATTAATCACTATCTGGTTGCCCACGCAGAGAAAATTGCGAAGAAAAGAGAAGAGGGAAGTCAGGATGCAGCCTTGGAGTTATTGGAGTATTGGGTGATGCAAGAAGCACGTACTTGGCTTAAGCAACACATGGAAGCTCGAGCTAATCCCTATGAAGTCATAAAAAAGTTTCAGAAAAAATATCCCCAAGGATCACTCTTTTCTTGAATGAACTCCCCTCAAAAAATTTTAGTTTGTAGAAGTGATAATTTAGGGGATCTTCTTTTGTCTCTTCCTGCGATCAAAGGCCTCCGAGATTCTCTTCCGCAGGCTGAAATAGCCCTTCTAGCAAAGAAAAATAATTTAAAGCTGCTCAACTCTTTTCTGAGAGAACATGAAATTAGGCCCATCTCCCTTGATGAAAACTGGGAGAGGGAAAGGTGGGATGCCTTTCTGGCTTTGTTTTGTAGTGGTGCGATCGCAGCTAGAGCTTTTCAAAAGAGGGTTCCTGTACGAGTGGGCCAGTATTCAAAGGTGTGGTCTTTCCTGTTTTTTAACTCTGGAAAAAGACAGAAACGTTCGGTGGCTCAGGTAAGTGAAGGTGTTTATTCTCTCGAGCTAGTGCAAGAATTAGTTTCTCGCCTGGGAGGAAGGGAGGATGTTGAAATCCCATCCGTGCAAATCCCAAGAGATGACGAACAAGCGGAACAGGCTAATCAAGCTCTGCTTCAGATCGGGGTTCGGCCCGAAAGCAAATTTATGGTAGTTCATCCGGGGATGGCGGGAAGTGCTCTCAATCTTTCACCGGGCCAATATGCCGAAATCATCAGGAAAGTGACGCCTAAAATAAATTGTATCGTTTCTGTGGGACCCTCAGATCAGGATCAGTCTATTTGGTCTTATTTGAAAACTGAGTTTCCCCTGCTGAAAAAGGTCGAAGGTCTGGAATTATCAGTTTTGAAAGAAGTCTTTCGAAAGAGTCGTATGGTGATTGCCCCTAGTACGGGTCCCTTACATCTAGCCTATTTGGTGGGAGTTCCTGTCTTTGGGATTTATTCACCGGTTAGAGCTCATCATCCCAGGCGTTGGGGGCCGTGGGGGGGAAGCCAAAGGGCCAGTGTCCATTGGCCTCAAGTCGATTGCCCGGGAAAGAACTCGTGTCTGGGTTCCTCCTGCTCTGAATTCAACTGCATGGAAAAAATAGATTGGGCTTCATTGATTTTAAAAGAACTTGATGGTTTAACTTGAGCCTATGGACTTCGGCTTTTTTAACGAGTTCTCAAAGGCCCATCTCCTTGTTGTAGGAGAAGTGGGTATTGACGAATATATCTGGGGGGATACCCATCGAATTAGTCCTGAGGCTCCCGTTCCAGTAGTTGAGGTTCAATCGGTTGATCAAAAGCTGGGACTCTCCGCCAATGTGGCTCAAAACTTAGCTTCTTTGGGGGTTAAAACAACTCTTTTGACAGTTTGCGGAGAGGATGAGGATGCCAGGACCCTTACTCGAATGGTTGGTGATGCCGGGATATCCCATTTCGAAGCATTGAAGGATACGTCCCGCCCAACTTTGCGCAAGGTTAGAGTCATTTGTCAGAAACAACATGTAGTGAGAGTGGATTTTGAACGTTCCCATGCTCTTTCACCTCAGTTGTCCAAAGAGTTTGTCAGTCGAATTTGTGATGAGCTCCCTAAGACGGATGGCGTGATCATTCAGGACTATGGAAAAGGTTTATGGAATCGCGATACCGTAATGTTTATCAAAGAAGCAAAAGCTAAAAAGAAGCCCGTTTTTGTGGATCCCAGTCGATTAAGTCCAGTTGAGTTATATCAGGGAGTGACTTTGTTAACTCCAAACTTGGCTGAAGCTGAAGCCTTAACTGGGGAAAAGAACCTAGGGGTCCGGACTCAAGAGTTTCCTCGGGAGCACTTGGAAAAAATGGCAACAAAAATTTTGAGAGCTACTGATTGTGAGGAGTCGATTATTACGTGTGGTGCTTGGGGAATGGTGGCGGTTTCCAAACAAAGTTCTAATTTAACGCGAATTCCGACCTATGCTCGCAAGGTATTTGATGTTACGGGGGCAGGGGACACCGTCATTGCCGTCCTCTCACTCATGAAAGTATTAGGAAAGCCCTTGGAAGATTGTATGCGAGTTGCGAATGCCGCTGCAGGAGTGGTAGTTGGTCAGATTGGAGCGGCGTCTGTCACGCCCGAAGAGCTCCGAAAAGAGTTGGAGCACTTAAAGGCAGAGGGCTTGATTGCCTAATCTCATCGATGCCGGATCGTCTAATGGTAGGACAGCGGACTCTGACTCCGCGAGTCTAGGTTCGAATCCTAGTCCGGCAACCAAACCCTCTTACAAAAAAACCTTAGGGAACTAAAACATCTTCAGCTAATTGAACCGGAACGAGTCGAGCAGTCGGGTGACTGCCTTTGGTTCCTTTAGCTGTTTCATCAATGAATTGTTTAACCGTTAGCTTCTGTTCCACAGCTTTGTTCCAAGCATTTTTCATTGCTACAGTGAAGGCGGAGCCGTTACTTCCAGCCAAACAAGTCTCATCAGCTCTAGCCGAGACAAATGCAAACAACGAGCGGAAGAGCGGAGTTTCGCCGCGAACCGGAGCAAGGCCTCCTACAATTTCATCTACCATTTCTTGTGCAATGACTTGAGGTGAGTTGAGAAATCCCATTGTTTTTAGGCTTCCCATGGGATCAATCAAAGAACCAGAGTGGCAGGAATCGACGATAAAAGTTAAGCGAGCCATTGGGCCCCAGAGTTCTCTGCCCTTTACTAAAGCAGATTTGATTTCTTCAATTTTCATCGATCGGTCTTCTGCATAGATGGTTCCGCGTCCCCCATGCCCAGTGAAGTAAAAGAAATGAGAAGCATTGGCATCGGATGAGTCAGCTAAACGGACCAGTTCCGAAGCGATTTTTGAAACAGTCGCTTTGCCATTTACTACTTTGTCTACTGTGAATCCGCTTTGAGCGTTGAGTGCCATTTCCTCTACGTTGTCGATGTCATAGTCGAGTCCGGGAAGACCGTGAGATGCACTCACAAGAAGTGCGGTGTTCCGAGCATTGGGATCAGAGGAAAGCCCTCTGGAATCAGCAAAAACAGAGGCAGTTAATAAAATAGGGGCTAAAAGCAAACTGAGTTTTTTCATAGTCTTCCTTCCTTGGACATTTCTGTCCTCTTCGGAAAACCATCAAAAAACTTTAACGGGCGTAAAAATCCGTGGCGTCGACCAAAGCTTTCGCAATCCCTCTCTCAAAGGCAGAGTGTCCCGAATCGGGGATGATCAAGAGCTCGGATTTAGGCCAAGCTTGATGAAGATCCCAAGCGCTCTTCATGGGACAGACCACATCATAACGTCCCTGAATAATGTGTCCCGGAATATCTTTGATGCGATTGGCATTTTTTAGTAGCCAACCGTCCTCCTTGAAGAAACCACGATTTACAAAAAAATGAGACTCAATGCGAGCGAACGCGAGAGCAAATTCATCCGTTCCATAAACTTGAATGAAACTCTCGTCTGGAAAAAGTTTACTGGTTCTTCCTTCCCAAAGGCTCCACTCTTTGCAGGCACTCATCGCAACTTCTTTATTGGGGCTCATGATCCTTCGGTGGTAGGCACCTACCAGATCTTTTCTTTCTGATTCTGGAATAAAATCTAAATAGCTCTTCCAGGCATCGGGATAAATCCAGCTCGCCCCTTCTTGATAGAACCAGTCGATTTCTTGTTTTCTCAAAAGAAAAACTCCTCGAAGAACGAGTTCAGTGACTCTTTCGGGATGTGTTTCTGCATAAGCAAGAGCTAAAGTACTTCCCCAAGATCCTCCAAAAACTTGCCATCGATCGATTCCCAATTCCTCTCGAATGCGTTCCATATCAGCCACGAGATCCCAAGTAGTATTTTCTTCTAAGCATGCGTAGGGAGTGCTTTTTCCACAGCCTCGCTGATCAAAGAGAATGGCTCGATAAGCCTCAGGATTAAAAAGCTGTCGGTGTTTAGCTTCAATGGCTCCGCCAGGACCGCCATGGCAGAAAATAACAGGCTTTCCTTTGGGATTGCCGTACTCTTCCACATACACTTCGTGCAGAGCAGAAACTTTAAGTTTCATGGTGCGATAAGGCTCGATGGGAGAGTAAACGCCAGATTTGGGATCTTTATTGGTGTTAAATTTCATAGGTGCGAAGTGTCGCACAGCTCAAAATATTCGTCTAGAGGGTACTCTTGTTTTTGCCGATAACGGACAGTCATGGAAGATTGTAAAATCCTGCCTTTATTAAAGGCAGACCCTCTCTGCTGATGTTTTGTTCCCAGCGAAACCTAAAGGAAAAGGTATTGTTGACCAATACGCTGCAAGTGTGACGTTGACTACTTATGAAGAGAACTTTGCCTACTCTTTAGGAGTAAAGTTCTCTAGACAACAAGACGGATTTTCCAATGAAAACCAACTGACCGGTATTGCGGGAACTACCTTTCCCATCTCAAAATCAGTGAATGTAACCGGGATGTACCATTCCAATCCGAATACAGTCACTGTGGGCTTTGTGTGGCTCTGGACTCCACCAACTGACCAGATTATTCAAAATTGAAAAGAGGAAAAGTGGAATTCTATCTGGAATAAATCCCGTTAAGAGCCAGTTTTTGTCTCTGTCTTGTCCAAAACCCGTGCAGCCCGTGATGTATTCAAGATGAATTCAATGCGTGAAACCTCTGAAAAGGTGGCACTGTACTTGCTCCTCTGAAGCAACGTGGATTCACAATTCTGGAAAAAACAACCTACCAAAGCCTCGAAATCAGCCACTCGGCGTGTATTGGATGTCGAAGACTTTGATAATTACGATCATTGGACTCGAGACTGTCGAGTGAGAGCCGAGGCCTGGTTTGCCATCGAATCTTGGGCGCGAGAGACAGGATTTCACATGGTCGCTTACAAGTCGAAAAAGCGACTCTATCAAAAGGGAATGGCTCCTGATTCATTTATTACATTTTTGGAAGTACGGCACGAAGAGGGAAGAGTCGTTTTGAAATCATGGATAGAAGTGAGTTCTAAAATGAGATGGTTGACGCTATTTCATCTTCCGAAAGAGCTGAAAATCGACCCGCTAGGCTTCTGGGGAGTACGGGTCAGAAGGCGTGCCTGTCGTGAACTGAATGACCTCCTTGTTCGATTGAGGCAACCAGAAATAGCAGAAAGTCAGCACTTTCATTGGGGAGATCTTGAGTTAACCACTCTTGGATTGATTGGATTACTCGCCCTGCCGATAGTTTTATTTACCTTAGGCTTGGTAGGGAAAATTGATATTGCTGCCGGGCTCTCAAATAGTCTCCTGTCTTTATTTGGAGAGAAGCTGATTCTGATTTTTGGAGTGGGTATTTCATTTATTTTGATTCATCACTGGGTCGTTATTAAGCAGGTTAGAAAAGAATGGGCTAATTTAGTTAGCTTTTCCTTGTCTGCTATCTTCTTCATTACACTTAATATCTTTTTGTTCACCAGGACATCTCGAGAAATGCTTGATCAAAAGCTGGTTCATTACTGTGTAAGCCACTTTAGTGAAGTGAAATGTCAATCTCAGTACTCGGCTCTATCGCCGGCTGAAAGAGCCGCTTTTTCCAAAAAGTTGGAAGCGCTTCAAAAGAGTTTAGCTCTCAAGAGGGAATAGATTTGTATTCGACGGCTTGAATTTCCCAATCTTCCTCTCCTTTAGGAGAACGGACGGTGACTGTATCTCCTTTTTTTGCCTGGAGAAGGGCCTTGCCGACAGGGGAAACCCAACTGATTAATCCATCTTTAATATTTGTTTCATCCACGCCAACGATGCAAAATGTTTTGGTGTTTCCTGATTCGTCTAGAATGGTGACTGTGGCGCCAAACAAAATTTTGTCCGAATTTTGTTTTAAGGGGTCAATAATTTCCGCAATCTCTAATCGTTTAGACAGAAAACGAATCCGTCTGTCGATTTCACGTAGTCTCCGTTTTCCATAGATATAATCCGCATTCTCAGAGCGATCGCCATTCGAGGCCGCCCATTGAATTACTTTTACCAACTCCGGACGTTCTTCATTGAGAAGGTGTTTTAACTCTGCCTTAAGCTTTTCTGCTCCTTGTGGGGTGATGTAGTTTTTTTTTCCCGCCAAGGGGTCACTGGAAACATCTTCGTCTTTAGCATTAAGATCTAAATCGAGATCTTCTCCGTTTCCTTCTTTTGTAAATGCTTTACTCATGATTTATTTTACTGAGACTGGCTTTCCAAGTTTTAAAATAGTTTGGAATTCTGATTCCGTTACAGGTTGGACCGACAAACGGCTCCCTTTTTTTAAAACCAACATGTCTTTCAGAGGGGGCGAATCTTTAAGGTTCTCTCGCAAGACCGGAACAGAAAGAAGAGAAACAGCTCTTATATCGACCATCACCCATGGGTTAATCCCCTTTTTTTTACTTTCTGAATCAAAATACTCACTCTTTGGGTCCCATGCGGATGAATCGGGGTAAGCCTCCTTAACAACTTCGCAAACACCAAAGATTCCCGTCGGCTCTGCATTGCTATGATAGAAAAGCACCCGATCTCCCAGTTTGAATTGGTCTCTCATTAAATTTCGAGCCTGATAGTTTCGGACACCCTCCCAGTGGGTTGTCTTTTTGGGAGCCTTCAATAAGTCATTGAAAGAAAAGACCTCTGGCTCTGACTTCATGAGCCAATAAGATTTTTGATGAGGTTTCATAGGTTGGTGAAATAACACAAAATCAACTGACGCACTACCCCATTATGAAAATTTCTTCACAATCCGATAAGGAGGGTAAGGGGACTCCTTATGATCAAAGCCAATCAACAAAATGCCAAAATCGCTCTTCTACTTCCTTGTCTGAATGAAGAGCCAACTCTAGCCAAAGTAATTCGCGATTTTAAAAAGTATATCCCTCAAGCAGACATATATGTTTTTGATAATGGATCTACCGATCGAAGTGTCGAAATCGCAAAAAATGAAAAGGCTCAAGTCATCCATGTTCCTCAAAGAGGAAAGGGTAATGTCGTTCGGCGTATGTTTGAGGCAGTGGAAGCTGACGTGTATGTGATGGTCGATTCAGATGATACCTACGACGCTTCAAGAGTTTGGGACCTCATTAATCCGGTCCTCAATGAGGGAATCGATATGACTGTGGGAAGTCGAGTCGCTGAGGCGGAGTCGGCCTTTAGGAAATTCCATCGACTGGGTAACGCCCTCATCATGACTCTCATTAACATTCTTTTTAAAAGCTCTTTTACCGACATCTGTTCCGGATATCGAGCTATGTCGAGAAATTTCGTTAAGAACATCCCATTGCTCAGAGACGGTTTCGAAGTAGAAACTGAGCTCACTGTCTACTCATTAATCAATAGCTTTTCAGTGCGGGAAATCCCATTGCCCTATGGCAGTCGACCAGAAAATAGTTTTAGCAAACTTAGAACATTCTCTGATGGTTATAAAGTCGTTCTAACAATTGTATGGTTGGTGAGAGATACTCGGCCATTATTGTTTTTTACGCTTCTGGCCTTTGCGCTGTTTTTTGGGGGGGCTTTGCCACTGCACCTTTCTGAAAGCACCGGCCTTTTTGGGCCATTGGTTCTTTCATTTCTTTCAATCGCAGTGTTTTCGACAGGACTGGTCTTAAACACGATTAATGTGAAGTTTTCGGAACTACAAGTTCTCGCTCGTCGAAGAAATGCAACCCCAGAACGGGGCGAAGTTTTTCAGCTGCAGAAAGCAGCTTAATTATTTAACACGATTCATGGAGGAATCATGTCAACTCAAGCCATCGCAATGCCTTTAGTGGCTACCCAAGATGATAACAACCAAATGTGGGAAGAGGTTTCCTGCAATCTGTGTGGGTCTTCACAGTCCAAAGTGAAGTATCAAGGAACTACAGACCAAGACACAGAAAATCTTCTTAAATCCTATTGTGCCTCTGGGAATTTCATTTCGAAGGAAACGTTGGTGGAATGTGCCCATTGCGGTCTAATTTACACATCGCCACGTCTCAATCGAGAGCTCATTCTCAAGGGCTACACAGATACTGAAGACCCCACCTATGTGTCTCAAGCCAAAGGTCGCATCTTAAGTTTTGGTCAGTGTCTTAAGGCCGTTCAAAAATATGTCAAAAAAGGAGTGGCATTGGATGTAGGCGCTGCTGCTGGTTTTTTCCTGAAAGTTGCTAAAGACAATGGTTGGAAAACTTACGGAATAGAGCCTTCCAAGTTTTTAAGTGATTTTGGAAATAAGAACTACGACGTGGGAATCACCTGTGGGACCGTGGAAACAGTTCCCTTCTTCCCCGAAAAAATGGACGTTGTTACTTTGTGGGATGTGTTGGAGCATACCTTCGATCCCAAAGATGTCTTGAAGCGATGTAACCGTTACTTAAAAGACGGTGGTTATATTGTAGTGAATTATCCCAACATAGGTAATTGGATGGCTCGACTGGCCGGCCGCAATTATTGGTTCATCCTGAGTGTTCACCTTTACTACTTCGTGCCCAAAACCATAAAGCGCATGTTGGAGGTCTCTGGTTTTGAAGTCGTATCAAGTCGTCCACATTTTCAGTGGCTTGAATTTGGATATTTGGTTTATCGATTAGAGGCCTACCTTCCTAAATTAGCAAAGGCGATGGGAAAAGTAGTGAAAGCACTAGGCCTTGAAAAAGCTCTTATCCCTTATTTTGCAGCCCAGACTCGTGTCATTGCGAAAAAAGTGAGGAACGTATGAAGAAGCGAGTGATTGTTTTAGGGGCTGGAGTCACAGGGTTGGCTGCTGCCTATCGTTTGAGTCAATTTCCAGACTGTGAAGTTCATGTTCTTGAAAAAGAAATGGAAGTTGGAGGATTATGCAGAAGTTTCAAGGAGGGGGAATTTACTCTCGATTTGGGACCTCACAAGTTCTATTCAAACGTGCCTGGCGTGACGGAGGCAATGTGTGAGGTGATGGGGGATGAATTTCTCCTGAGAGACAAAACTCAAAAGCTGTACATGAGTGGTAAGTACTTCTCATTTCCCTTAAGCCTTGTCGAAATGATTACTCGGTTCTCTCCCTTTAAGAGCGTAAAGATTCTCTTAAGTTTTGGTTGGCAGGTAGTAAAAAATGCTGTCTCAGCACAGCCGGATCAAACTTACCGAGATTTTGTGGTTAACAAGTTTGGGAGGGCCCTCTACGCCCAAATTTTTCAACCGATGGCTAGAAAAATGTTCGGTAATCCAGAAAAACTGGATCGTCGTCTAGCTGAAGTACGGATCTCCTCGCCTGGACTAATAGCGGTATTAAAACAAGTTCTTTTTTCAAAAAAGGTGGACCGGACTGTTTCTGCTCCTGAGTTTCATTACCCCAAGAGTGGGTTTGGACGCATTCCCACGAAGCTGATGGAAAAAGCAAAGTCAAATGGAGCCCAATTTCATTTAGGTGTGAAAGTTACAAAGATTGAACAGTCTCAGGGAAAAGTTACCGGAGTGTGGCTATCTTCCGAATCGGGAAAATCAGAGTTTATATCTTGTGATCAGCTCATCTATACGATTCCAATGCAGGCGATTGCGGATCTGATGCCAGACCTTCCTGCTGAGGTAAGACAAGCAGCTCGCTTTGTGAAATTCAGACATACCATTGTTTATTATTTTCTTTTGAAGGCTAAATCGGTTTTGCCTGCGATGTGGGTGTTCTATCCGGAGTCGAAATTCCGGTTTGGTCGTTTAAGTGAAATGACAAAGTTCTCACCCGATGTCGCTCCTGAGGGGTACACCGCTTTAATGGCTGATTTTACTTGCACCGGGGAAGATCCCGAGTGGGCCATGAACGACGAAGAGCTCGGGAAACAATTATTGAAACAACTGAAACCACTCAAACTGTTTTCTGATGACCAAATTGTTAAAAGCTTTTCAAAGAGATTTAAAAATATCTATCCCGTTTACGAACTCGGGTACGAGGAGCGAGTAAACAAGCTTCGCTCTTTGGAGAGCTCCTTTGAAAACATCTACTTTGTGGGGCGCTTGGGGGACTTTAACTATAACAATTCAGATCAATGCTTTGACATGGGATTCTCAGTCGCTAATCACATCCAAGAAAAAGGAAAAGTAGCGGATGAATGGCAAACCCTCAGAAGCGAGCGGTTCGAAAAATATCGAATAGTGGATTAATAACTATGAAACGGCCTCATGTTACTTTCCCGCTTGGAGTGTTTCTGGGGGCCGTCGCATTGGCATTCTGGGAAATAGTGCTCGAAGTTCATGTACCAGGAACCGACGTTTTCCTCTTTAAAGAAGCTGGAATTAATCTAGCGACAAAAGGGCGATTCGTTGCATCGTTCCTTCCCCACATGGCGTTTGGAGACGAAAAGCCCTTTGCCTACTATCCTCCGCTCTATCCCTTTGCTTTTGGAGTCTGGAGTTGGATCGTAGGAGTGGGATTAAAACAATCACTCTTATTCGACTCCGTTCTTACGATAATAAGAACCCTGTTAGTGCTATTTCTCGTTTTACCTTCGTTTCCAAAATCCTTTTTTGAAAAAGAGGGGAAGGTTCTTCGTTGGAGTACTGGGGTCTTATTGTGCCTGATCAGTTTGGTTTCAACAGATCGCGATCGGCCCGATGAGTTGGCTCTTATTTGGGGTTTGCTTCTTTGTTTAACCTTAAACTCAGCTAATCCCGGTCGAGTTAAAGTCGCGCTTAGCGCGGTTTTGCTCGCCTGTGTTGGTGCAACTTCTCCAGCCTGTGGAGTGCTCTTTGCCATGATTACCCTGGTCTGGTGTGCATCCCAGAAGGGAACCCTAAAGCTTCTATCATGCATCGGATTGGGAGCAGTCTGTGTTTGGAGTTTGATGGTAATGCCCATTTTACTTAGGGACTCGGGCTCGGGCGTTCGATTTTCTAAGCAAGCAGGGATTTCAAGTTTTCCCTACTTAAGAAATCTTGGAGAGCTTTGGACTTTTAAGGATTTGTGGCTGTCTTGGATATTTTACCTGGAAAAGTTTTGGGCTTCGGGAACTAATTACATTGGGGGTGCGATAGGTGCCGTCGCAGTTGCAATATTTCTTTTGCTCCATCATCGATGGCGTTTAAATGGGATGCAAAAAGCACTCATCGTAGCTCCAGTATTTTATTCAATCATGGTTCCATTTGTTTGGACTTTGCAACCGTACTATTTGTGGTTTGCCGGCATTACTTTGATGGTGGGGATTCTGCAACTAGTTCAAATTGATAGCCAGCGAGCTAGAGCCGTTGTCATTGGTTCTTATTTTGTCTTCTTGTCCCCTCTTTGGTTTTGGGAATCTAAATGTGTTCTCAATGCGCTAGAGATGCCCAAAAGCGAAAGGCTGGAAGAAATTCGCTCTCGGGTGTTAAGGGAAGTCGGACCCGATACAAAAATGGCAGTAACCCATGATCAATATTTTACATTTAGGGGGGTCAGAAACATTGTAAACGTAGATTATTGGTCGCATGAAGTGACTCGATTCGATTATCTGTATATTACCGATCTTCCGGACAGTAGAAGACGGGTATCTCGAAGTCGGCAACTCTTATCTGAGAAGGATCAGCCCTGTTTTAAGTTAGTAAAAGACTTTTCAACCTACACCCCGGTAACCTTGCTCGGATTTAAAACGCAGCATTTTGTGAGAGGTAATGGTGGCAGCCTACTTAGAAACATTTGCAAGGCGGGCAAGCAATCGTCCTAGCTGTTTTTAAGCTGGATCTCTAGCCAGTGAAACAACTGAGGATCAACCTTTAGAGTAAGGTCCTGTCTTGATTTGAAAACTCTGATGGTTTGAAGAAATTTCAACAGAAGTTCTTTTCGATAAACTCCCGATTCGAAACCATTCCGGAAGTGATTCAATCCTTGTTTCATCAACCTCAATCGTTTTTGATCAGATTCCGAGAGCTGAGGATGTGCTCCTGTTAGATCCAGCATTTGTATTAGCCAAGCAATTAGAATGGTTAGTGCAATTACCAAGGGACGATGAATGAAAATAGCGTCAGTTTCCGTTTTGCGAGAGGAGAAGCGAATGTCTTTTTGAGGAACGGTCCAAGAAAAAAGAAAGCCAAAACCCATGGGTAAAAAATCTGTCGCAGCCTTTAAAAAGTCCAAAGGTCGCATTAAAATCTTCGGCGTAATTGTTCGTCTCAAGGTCAGCCCTAAATGATCCAAATCAGCTGTGGTGCGATCCCAGAATTCCGCAAGATTTGGGATAATGGTAGGATCAGGCACACCTCGGGTCATCTCTGTTTTTGTGATTTGATTAAATTCGCGTGAGCCGTGTGTTTCGATGGTTCTTTCCAAGATCTCTAGCAGGGTAGGTATTTTAACTTTATGAGTTGATAAGGAGGATTCCATAAGAAACACTTTAGCGAACTTCTCTTTTTTTGTCCTCTAGGGTAAAACCAATCCAAAGGAAATAATGCCGTGGTTTACAAAAAGGGACTTTTACTCATAAATTTAGGTACGCCTGATAGCTATGAGCCAGGCGATGTGGGACGTTATTTGCGAGAGTTTCTGATGGACCCCCTGGTGATTGATATTCCCAAGGTCCTCCGTTGGATTTTGGTGAATATTCTAATAGTTCCCAAACGCTCGCACGATTCGGCAAAATTATACAAAAAGGTATGGATGAAAGAGGGGTCTCCCCTATTGGTTCATACCCAAGCTCTGGAAAGCAAAGTTCAAAAACAGTTAGCCGGACAATATGAAGTCGTTGCAGCGATGCGATACGGAAAACCCTCCATTAAACAAGCTATTTTAAAGTTAAAAGAGAAGGGGGTAAGCGATGTCGTAGTCCTCCCTCTTTACCCACAATATTCTTTGGCAGCGACTGAGTCCTCCATCACAAAAGCCAAAGAGTTATTTAAAGATCTGTTACCCGAGGCAAAAGTTCAGTTCATTCCGTACTTTTATCAGACTGAGTGGTATTTGAATGCGGTCACTGAGGTAACTCAAAAATTTATGAAACAGGTCTCTTGGGATCTTGTTCTTTTTAGTTTCCATGGATTACCGGAAAGGCAAGTTAAGAAGACGGACTCAACGGGGTTACATTGCCTTCGGGCGGCTGATTGTTGTGGCGAGATTAATCAGGCGAATAGGAATTGTTATCGAGCGCAAAGTTACGCGACAGCTCGAGCCTTGGCAAAAAAGCTGGGAATAAAAGATGAGCAATATGAAGTTGCTTTCCAATCTCGATTGAAAGGCGCTCCTTGGATACAACCTTTTTCCGATGATTTTTATAGAGAGCTCCCGAAGCGTGGAGTGAAAAAACTGGTTGTTGTGAGTCCAAGTTTCGTTGCTGACTGCCTGGAGACACTTGAGGAAGTTCAAATGCGTGGGAAAGAAGAGTTTGTCGAAAATGGTGGTGACGACTTAGTCCTTATCCCTTCTTTGAACTCAGAGGAACCTTGGATTAAAGCCGTCTGCCAAATTGTCCAAAACTACCAGCCTAATACGTAAGAAAATAAGAGCGGTGCTACGATAGACGCATCTGATTCAATGATATATTTAGGGGTATCAGCATCCAGTTTTCCCCACGTAATTTTCTCATTGGGGACAGCTCCAGAGTAGGAACCGTAGCTGGTGGTAGAATCACTGATCTGACAGAAGTAACCCCAAAAAGGCACGTTCTTAAGAAGATCTTGATTCAACATCGGAACCACGCAGATAGGAAAGTCTCCTGCGATTCCTCCGCCAATTTGGAAAAAGCCAATTCCCGATCCTTTTGAGTGTTCCTGTAAATACCAAGAAGACAAACTCATCATGTATTCGATTCCAGATCTCATTGTGAGAGGGTTTACTTTTTTCTCAATGGAACGAGCAGCAAAAATATTGCCCAAAGTTGAGTCTTCCCATCCCGGGACAAAAATCGGTAAGTTTTTTTCAGCTGCTGCGAGCATCCAGCTGTGTTCCGGGGGAATCTGATAGCTTTCTTTTAGTTGGCCGGATCTCAAAATGCGGTAAAGGAATTCATGCGGAAAATAGCGTTCATTTTTTTCGGATGCCTGAGACCATTCAGCTAAAACAGCCTTTTCAATTCTTCTAATGGCTTCTTCCTCGGGAATACAGGTGTCAGTGACACGATTTAAGTGTCTATCCAGAAGTTTTCTTTCGTCTTGAGCAGTCAGATCTCGATAATGGGGGATACGAACATAATGCTCATGAGCAACCAGATTAAAAATATCTTCTTCGAGGTTAGCCCCTGTGCAGGAAATCGCATGTACTTTATTCTGGCGAATCATTTCAGCGAGAGAAATTCCTAATTCCGCAGTCGACATGGCACCTGCCAGCGTAACCAGCATGGGACCGCCCGTTTTCAAATGAGCTTCGTATCCTTTAGCAGCATCGACTAAAGCCGCAGCATTAAAATGTCGGTAGTGCGTTAGCATGAATTCGGTAATTGACTTGGGCTTTTGGGTTTGCGGCATACAATTCCCTTTCTTTTAAAACTCGGTTTGGAGGCAAATTAGCCAGTTTACTGGTAGAAAGCAAGTACTTGTAAAATCAGGGGAAAATCGTTTAAAAAAAGGGGATTAAAGTTTGTGCTGCAAAGTGGCGAAAAAGAAGACGGAAGCCCTCAGTAATTTTCAGGAAAATTTTAGGCAAGGGGCCTAAAGATTCAGAGTTAAGGGGGCGATTTCGGAGGTTCCTTAAGGAAATCATGGGAAAGAAACTTTACGTAGGAAACTTGTCTTATTCAGTCACTGAAGAAAGCCTTCAGGATTATTTCAAAGCAGCGGGTAATGTTGAATCGGCTCGCCTGATTACAGATCGCGCTTCGGGACGTTCAAAAGGTTTTGGTTTTGTCGAAATGTCCTCTGATGAAGAAGCCCAGAAAGCCATTGAAATGTTTCATCAACAAAGTTGGGAAGGTCGTCCTTTAACAGTCAGTGAAGCTCGTCCCCAAGAACCCCGTCGAGGCGGTGGTGGTGGCGGTGGCGGTTTTGGTGGCGGCGGTGGTGGACGTGGAGGACGCGGAGGTTATGGTGGCGACCGCGGGGATCGCGGAGGATACGGTGGTGACCGAGGTGGTCGCGATGAGTTTGGTGGCGGCGGTCGACGAGGAGGACGTGGTGGCGGACGAGGCGATCGCGGCGGCGATCGATACTAAGCATCTCATCAATCTTTCAGAATATTTGGAGAGACAAGGACTCATTTATTTGGGTTGTGTCTCTCCAGATACCAGAGAAGATTTTCAAAAATACCAGAAGTGGTTAGAAGCTGGTTTTCATGGAAATCTTACTTATTTAGAAAAAAATCAGGAATGTAAAAAAACAGCCAGTTCAGCGCTAGAGGGAGCAAAATCAGTAGTTGTCTTTGCCCTTCCTTATGCGCCGAATGAGAGTTATCCCGCCCCCTTAGCAGAGAAGCCTAGGATTGCGGCCTATGCCCGAATTCCCGACTATCATGGGCTGATGAAGGAACTCGCTCAGAGAGCCATCGAAAATATAACCGACGATTTAGGAGAGCCCTCCTATCAATGGCGCATTTGTGTCGATACCGTGCCCCTATTAGAAAGAGCCTTTGCTAAAAAAACAGGGTTTGGTTTTATCGGAAAGAACACGTGCTTTATCCATGAAGAGCGAGGAAGTTTTCTGTTGCTCGGTGAAATTGTAACCACTGCACCATTTCAGATCAGCGAGAAAAAAAACGAGCTTGATTGCGGTGCCTGTAACTTATGTCAGGCCGAGTGTCCAACGGGTGCACTTCAAAGGGATTATCAAATCGATTCTCGCAAGTGCCTTTCCTACTGGACAATCGAACAACGAGGTCCAATTCCAGAAGAGTTTTGGCCAGGAGTGGGTAAATATTGGTTCGGCTGTGATATCTGTCAGCTGGTTTGTCCATTTAATCTCCAAGCAAAGAAAAATGATCTGCCAAACGACATAGCGATTCTTTCTTTCCCCTCACTCTTTGAAGTCGCGACGATGAACGAAACCCAGTATCGAAAATATTTTGGAGGAACTGCTTTGACTCGAGCTAAAAGAAATGGTCTGAGGCGAAATGCTTTAATTGCGATGACGGTAAATCAAGATCCCAAGCTCAAACAAGCTCTGGATTTCAGTGCCAATGATAATGAATCTCCCATCAGGGAAACACTAGTTCAAATAAAGAGTTACTTAGCCAGAACAACTCGATGATCACTGAGACGATAGGGATCCCATCCATCTATCAGAACTCGCTCTTTATCAGTGGAAGATTTTAAGAAGTTTCTGAGGGCTCCGCGAGTCTCATAGGAATCAGTCGATTTTTCTAAGTCTATTCGATACAGCATCCAAAGAATGACGGGATGGTGAGATAATTCTAGTTTTTTATGCTGGGATATTTCGGATATCAAACTCTGTGCCTCTTCTTTTTTTCCAGTTTCCCACAAAGACACCGCAAGAGCTGTTTTTCCTCGATTAGATAAGGTTTCCGGATCAATAGATTCCAGCAGCGTTTCTGCATCTGAGAACTTGCCGTGGTATATGTGAGATTCAGCCAGTCGTTCTTTGGTTTTAATGGATACAGAATCGATTTTTTGAATAGCTTTTAAAGTCTCGTAGGCCTGAGTGTAGAGCGCTAAGTGTTTTTCGATCTCGTATTTTAAAAACAAAATTTTTAAATTTTCTGGTTCGAGCGCTGCCGCTTGATTGATGGGAGCTAAGCTAGCATTCCATTCTTTTAAATTGGTTTTAGAGAGTGCTTGTAAATAGTGACTTTGAGCTTCTTCGGATAAAAATGTTTCAGAAATTTCAATAATCTGCTTCAAAACCTCGTTTTTGTGATCTGCGACCAATCCCCCGTCTTTTTGGGCGAGAAATTTTCGAAGGGTCTCATAGGCTTTGGGACGCCCTTCCAATAGGAGCTGTAACTGAGCTACGTGTTTGGCGTAATCCCAATTTTGAGGGAACTTCGTGTGTAGCTCCGTCCACTCAGCCAAAGATTTTTTAAACTCATATTTCTGAAACAATATTTCAGCCTGTTGTTTGGAAGCACCAATTGCTGCGGCACCTAGCCCAAATAAAAGGATGAAAATCGGTTTCATCAAAATTTAAGAGCAGCAGTTGTGCGAACTGCAAAGATGCTTTTTTGCTCTCCACCGGCGGGCAGGGGAATTCCATTTCCGGGAAATGCAAAACCCAGGTTCAGACCGAGATCAAAGTTTTTATAAACGTTATAGTCGGTACCCAAATCGACTTCCCAACCTAAATTCGCATCTTCGCCATCTTGGGTTACTGCCTTTCGAGCAACGATCACTTCCACTCCTGAAGCCCAGGAAGGTGACCAGTCGATTCTCAAACCCGGCCGGGCAAAAAGAAGGCCTGAAAAAGCCCCATTGTTTCCATAAACCAGAAGATTACCCTGACTAACGGTATTGCCATGATAGGCACCCAAGAGTTCTCTTCCTAAAATCAAACCAGGTCGAGCGCGGTTTAAGTGAATCAAAGAAAAAGCAGTGGAGGAACTGTCATTGATATTTTTGTCACCCGTTGCGTAGACCACTTCTGTGAAGGCCTTAATTTTATGATAGGCGAAAGTGATATTTCCCATCGCTCCAAATGCATTCAGATCAACATCGTCACCGCCCGTTAAGCTATAGCCTTTTCCAGATAACCAAGTAACTTCCCCTCCAAAAGTAAAGCGGCCGGTGGTTTTTTTTAAGTAAACGTCTACAGCGTTATTATTTTTGGGGTAGGGGGCTTTAGACGAAAGAGGGGTCGAATCAGCTTGAGCAAAAGGATTGCTCGATTCGCCGAAAGTACCGCTTAGTGGTCCGCCGGTTACACCGGACGTGGGGTTAGAACGAGTTTGTTTCTCAAAATAAATACCGCCCTCGACATCCAGTTCAGGGTTATCGTATTGCAAGTAAGCTGTGTAAAACTCCTGGTCATCGGCATTTTCTAGGACCGACAGCTTTCGAGCTTTGGTATAGGCCAAAGCACCAATGACATTTCCCAAGTGCAGACGATATTCCAGACGATCATCAGTTGTTTGATAATCATCCCAAATCTGGTTACCAGCATCCCAGGTAAGACCGTACCCCCAGGAAATGGGCACTCGTCCTAAACGAACAACCCCGAAATCAGAGGTCCATTCAAGCCAAGCTCGATTGAGATTGAGCGAAGCAGATTGGACGTCCCCGAAAATGAAACCACCTTGGCCGTTGCCAAGGGGTTGAGTTGCTTTAGGTGTAAAAGCTGGAGAAGTTAAAAGACTCCACTGAGAGCGAACACTGAAGTGGTCATCAATAAGAAGGTTTGGATCAATCAGGGCTCGGCCCATTAAAAACTGTTTCGATTCTTTGGTCGGGATTTGCCCCAAATTAGTGTAGCTCGTTGCTTCAGTTCGAAACGAGCCTGAGAAATTCATCGAGGCGGCATGAATCACATGGCTTGAAATGAGAATTAGACCACAGATGGAAAAGAGTAATGTTTTCATAGCGGTAAAACTACGCTACTCGATTTCACTAGCAAAGGATTTTTTGATGAAAAAGGGGCCTTAACCGCCTTTTTTCTGAACTTCCTCTTCTAGGTACTTTTGATAAAGGTTGTCCCACTGGGGGGTCCCTTCTCTTGGGGGATTTTTTTGAGAAAGAATCTTTTTTCGGACGGCATCGCTCGCCGCGTTAATTTGCTGGATGTAGCCTAGACAAATTTTTTTGGCCTCTCGCAAAGCCTCTTCTTCATTTGGATAATCCACCAAGTCCTGTTTCCAAATGCCGTCTAGAACCAGGTGGACGATGTGAGTCATTTTTTCTTCTGAAATCATAGAAAGCTCTCTTAAATCACAACCCCTTTATCCTTAATGAGTTGCTTTTTAATCATCTGAAACATTTTCTGCCGATCAATTTTATCTCCCATTTGAGCTTCGTATTGGGCGAGAATTTTTTCGGCCTCTCGATTAATCGCATCCTCTACTTTCAGATCTTGGATGAAAATTTCCTGCATTTTATTCAAAACATCCATTTCCGGTTTTTTTAAAGTGATTAGCTTCTTATTCTTTAGCCCTAAAAGTACTTTTTGGCAGAGGTATTTGACCTGAAATTCACTTAAGCGCATAGGAAAGACACTACGCTTGAGCTAAGATGTTTTCAATGATCAAAAAACCTCGTTTAAAAATTCCAGCCAGCGGTTTGATAGTTTTAGGGACCCTCATCAGTCTTTTTTTTGTCTCTCTTTTGTACTTCTGGTTCGTACTTCATCAAGTTTCCGAGCGGATTGATCAGCTTAAAAGCAGTCGACCAACAGTATTTTATGGTGTTTTTCCAGCCCTGAGACGGGGGGATGTTTTTTCAGTTTCTCAGCTTGAGACTTTTTTAACCGATGTTGGATTTCGAAAAAATCGAACCTTCGATGGGTTGCCCGAAAGAGAGTTTGCTTGGGAGTCTAGTCCTACCTCATCGCGAAGCCTTCTCATTCATCGTCCCGCTTTCGACGGCGCTGGTAGAAAATTAGAGCAAGTAAAAGTCAGGATAAGTTTTTTTGAAAAGGAGTTTGGCGCCCTAGAAGTAGATAATCTCTACCGGATTGATTCCGGGGAGCCGATCTCGGAACTCGATTTTCCTCCTCGGAGTATCAGTTCGTTCTATGCCGGTCGAGTTCGAACCCAAAGCCCCATCGCCCTTTCCGATATTCCCACATCAATGAGATATGCGGCAATGGCGATTGAGGATGTTCACTTTCTTGAACACTCTGGGGTGAGCTTTCGCTCAATCATGAGAGCTTTAATTCAAGACATTCGTGCGGGGAAATTTGTTCAAGGGGGAAGCACCATTACCCAACAGCTCATGAAGAATCTCTTTTTCTCGCGAGAAAAATCGATTTTCAGGAAAGTTCAAGAAGCTCTCTATGCGATTGTGGCTGAAATGAAGTATTCGAAAGAAGCTATTTTAGAGGCCTACCTGAATGAAGTCTATCTCGGCCAATGGAGTACCCATGAAATTCATGGCGTTCAAGAAGGAGCTCGGTTTTACTTTAATCAAGCAGCTTCTGACTTGTCCTTAACTCAAAGTGCTACTCTGGCAGCCATTATCCAGCTCCCAAACGCGCACGATCCCCACCGTTCTCCGGAGCGGGTTTTGAAAAGACGAAATCTTGTTTTGAAAAAAATGCTCGATGCGGAGTTTATTCTTAAGAACGAGTATGAAGAGAGTTTGAAGGAACCGTTAGGAGTTGTTCCTCCTGAAAGAAATTTAGAAGACATCGGGTATTTCATGGATCTGGTCTTTATGGACTTGCCTGTCGATGTAAAATCAAAACTGAGCAAAGATTCATTGACCGTCTATACGACTCTTAATCCCTTTCTGCAATCAGCGGCCTCCAAGGGGTTGAAAGGTAATTTGGAACGACTCACCAAAGGATACGCCTCCATTAAAAAGAAGGATGAAAAAGGGACTCGTCTTCAGAGTGCTTTAATTGCAATCGATGTAGTGAATTGTAATGTTTTAGCTCTGCAAGGGGGCAGCGGGTACCGTCAAACCCAATTTAATCGAGTGCTCACTGGAAAACGACAGCCTGGCTCTTTATTTAAGCCCTTTGTTTTTCTATCTGCTTTTGAGAAGGCTACTTTTGAATCGCCCTTTTCTGGCGATACCAAGTTAGACGGAAGCCCGTTTGAGTGGGTATACGACAAGCAAACCTGGACACCTGGAAATTACGAGGAGGATTCTCCGGTGGAAGTGACGGCAGCAGAAGCTCTTCAAAAGTCTATTAATATTCCCACGGCGAGACTTGCTCAACTGGTGGGGTTGGCTCCTATCCAGGAAAACCTTAAAAAATCAGGAATCCGATCAGAAATTCCGCTGTTTCCCTCCATTAGTTTGGGAAGTGCTGAAGTAAGCCCTTTTGAGTTGGCAGAGAGTTACACGACTTTGGCAAATCTTGGCCAAGGCTGTCGGTTAAGACCAGTGACTCAGGTGTTTGACGAAAATGGCAACGTTATCTTTGATTCTCCCCTTTCAAAAGAACCACGGCTTAATCCAGAAGCCACCTACAAAACAGTTGAACTATTGAAAGGGGTGTTTTCTCACGGAACGGCTCAATCGGCTCAAGGTAGCGGTTTAGATTTGGAAGGGTTTGCTGGGAAGACTGGCACCACCAATGATTTCAAAGATGCTTGGTTTGTCGGGTTTTCCTCAGAAATTTTAGCCCTAATTTGGGTGGGATACGATGACACAGAAAAAGTGGGATTGACCGGAGCGGCAGCGGCTCTTCCCCTCTGGGTTGATTTCATGAAAGATGCTAGGCCCTTTTATCAGAAAAAAGATTTTTCCAGACCCTAAGGATTTGATAGGGTTTCCTCATGAAAAAATTCATTCACATTTTTATAGGTATCCTCATGATTCAAACCCCGGTTTGGGCCCAAAAGCTGTACGATTTTCAAGTTGAGACTTTAAATGGGAAAAAGCTTTCACTTAATGAGTACAGAGGGAAAGTTCTTTTAATTGTCAACACGGCCTCTCGTTGTGGTTACACGCCCCAGTATCAAGAACTGCAATCTCTCTTTGAGAATTATAAGGCAAAGGGATTGGTTGTTCTTGGTTTTCCCAGTAATGACTTTGGAGGACAGGAGCCCGGTTCCAATCAGGAGATTGCAGCCTTCTGTCAGAAAAACTACGGAGTGACTTTTCCGGTTTTTTCCAAAGGGCCGGTATCGGGAGAGACGAAGCAGCCTTTGTTTAAGCATCTGACGGAAGAAGTGGATGCGGATCTCAAGGGTGAGATTTCATGGAATTTTGAAAAATTCTTAGTGGATAAAAAAGGCAAAGTAGTTGCGAGATTTCGCTCTAGTGTAGAGCCAAAATCGAAACCCGTGATCGACGCTGTGGAAAGGGCTTTAAAATGATTTCTGTTTTCTTGGAGTCTCTCACTGCGACGGTTGTGATTCTGGTTGTTTCCTTTCTCTTGGCAAATAGGAGCCAGGCGAATCCGCTTCCTGAAAATACAGTCTATGTGCTGAAAGGCGATAAAGCAGATCCCTTAGTGATTCCCTCTAACGCATTTTGGATTTTGAAAAACGATAAAACGGAACGGCCTGGAGTAGGGGAAACAGAGAGTTCAATAGAAAAAAAAGAAGGCCACATCAGCATGAAGGGTTTGTTGGCTTCACTTCCCGGGAGTTGGGGACGGGTTGGGTTCTCATTAATGGAAACCGCCATTACTAAACCGATTCAAAAATCCCTGGGCTTAAAATTTCGAGTCCAAGGGACAGAGGGACTATGGGCTTCTATTTTGGTAAAAGACCGCCAGGCCAATCAGCCCGAGGGAACATTGACGTTTCAATGGGATTTCGAAATAAAACCTGAATCAACTGAATTTAACGCTCCTTGGTCCGAGTTTGTTCCCACCATTCGGGGAAGGAAAGTCTCAGGATTTGAATTGGATCTTTTTTCCGTGAAGGCCTTGGCTTTTCAGGTTTCTCGAAGCCAGCAAAAGAAATGGTATGAGACAGTGCCCTTAGAGTTTGAGTTGAAACTGTGATCCCAAAAAATCCAAAACCTATGATTGGGATGCTTCATGCTCCTGCCCTAGCAGGCAGTCCCAGTTATCAAGGGGGCTGGAACAAGGTTCTTCCTTTTATCTTGAAAGATGCGGAGAGCCTGACGAGAGGGGGAGTGGATGCCCTCATGATCGAGAACTATGGGGATTTGCCTTTTTTTCCAGATTGCGTTCCCCCCGAAACAGTAGCGCAACTGGCGGTGTTAGCGAGAACGGTAAAAAAAACGTTTAAACTGCCCTTGGGAATAAATGTTTTGAGAAACGACGGGAGTGCTGCGCTGGCGATTGCAAAAGCATCGGGCGCCGATTTTATCCGAGTAAATATTCTGACGGGAGCTAGACTGACTGATCAAGGAATTATTCAAGGCAAAGCCCATGAACTGATGCGGTTTAGAAAGAAGATCGATGCGAGTCATATTCAAGTTTTTGCGGACGTTGCTGTGAAATATTCATCCAGCCTCTCTGAAAGAACCTTGGAAGCTGAAGTTGAGGAGACGTTACATCGCTCTGGCGCAGATGGTTTGATAGTCTCTGGAGCTGGGACGGGAAAGCCCGTTGATTTAGAGAGGTTGAAAACCGTAAAAAAAATGGCCTCTAGCACTCCTGTATGGATTGGAAGCGGGGTGACCGTTGAGAATATTGATGAATTGAGTCCCTTTGCGGATGGTTTCATTGTTGGTTCATCTTTGAAGCCAAGTCTAGAGGCTCCCATAGAGGAGCAAAGGGTTAAAAAGTTAGTTGAGCGATTGAGACGGGGAAGACTGATATGATTTGGGGAATGGTTCATGTAGGGCCTTTACCGGGAACGCCCCGTTACGAAAATAATTTTGAAACGATCGTTGAAAAAGCAGTTACGGAAGCAAAGCTCCTTGAGAAACACGGCTGTTCTGGCATTTTGTTTGAGAATATGCACGATGTTCCTTATCTGAAGACTTTCGTTGGCCCCGAAATCACCGCGGCGATGGCGGTCATCGGTGCCGAAATTCGCAAAGAAACCGGAATTCCTTTGGGGGTTCAAATTTTGGCTGGGGCCAATCGAGCCGCTCTCAGTGTTGCTCACGCGGTGGGGGCTGATTGGATTCGAGCAGAGGGATTTGTTTTTTCTCATATTGCAGATGAGGGAATGATAGAGGCCTGCGCGGGAGATTTGCTTCGATTCAGAAAGGAACTTGGGGCAAACAATGTAAAAATTATGGCTGATATCAAGAAAAAACATTCCAGCCATGCGCTTACATCGGATGTCGATATAGTGGAAACCGCCAAAGCAGCTGAGTTCTTTGGAGCGGATGCCGTGATTTTAACGGGAGCGAGTACTGGACAAAAAGCATCGGTAGAAGAACTAGCAAAAGTAAAAAAAGCAGTTTCTGTCCCCGTTTTGATTGGGTCAGGAGTCACTCCACAAAACGCTCGGGATTATGCTTTGGCAGATGGATTTATTGTGGGGTCATCTTTGAAGGTCGGAGGAGATTGGAGAAACGAATTAAGTTCCGACGCTGTAAGTCAAATAGTTGAGGCGATTCAACTACTTTGATTCTTTATATTTGCATTTTAGAAACCCCATCGGTAGCCTTATGGGGTTGTTTGTTTGAAACCGTTAAAAGGAGAAAATCATGAAAGCACTCTTAAACGTACTCGTAGTTCTCGGATTCATTGCAGCACCTATCTTTGCAAATGAACCCACAACAGCTGAAAAAGCTGAAGCTGCTGTTGAGCACACAACTGAAAAAGCTGCTGAAACAGCAAAAGAAGCAGCTGCTGCAACTAAAAAAGGTGCAGAAAAAGCTGTAAAAGGAATGAAAAAAGCTGCTAAAAAAGCTGGCGAAGCTGTCGAAAAGAAAGCTGAAGAAATGAAAAAAGAAGGAACGATGTAAGAGTTCCGCTTTTTCGTTAAGTTCAAAAAGCCCGAGTGCGAACTTGATTCGCCTCGGGCTTTTTACTATAAGAATTCCTACTAAGCGGGTGTAGCTCAGTTGGTAGAGCATCAGCTTCCCAAGCTGAGGGTCGCGAGTTCGAGCCTCGTCGCCCGCTCCAAATTGATCTTCATTGGTTTTTTTGGTCCAGAAAGAAGCGTTCTTGCATAATATTTCGAAGTTCATTCTTTCTGAACGATTTCCTTGAAAAGTCTCGCCTAAACCAGATGGCTCATCCGTTGCACACCTCAGGATCTGAGGTGAACTTATGTCTAAAAAACTTTTTAACTTATTTCTTTTTTTAGGTGCTCTCACGGGAGTATCGCAAGCAGATCAGAGAACTATCGTGATTGAAAATCCGGCCGACAGAGGGGTCTACATGGCCTATTCAATCGAAAAGGCAGATGAAATTACGACCGAGGGATACTGGCATGCTCTTCCAAAAGACGAAAATACTATTGATGTAAGCGGGGAAGGACAGTTGTCTCTTCGACTCAACTTTGATGATGATGAAAGTAATCCACTGAATCCACCGGGTTCAGAAAGGTGCGGCAGTCTTACCGAGAAGTTTAAATCGATTGAGAAGAAAACAGGCACCCCCAAAATCATCTTCTACAGTGGCGAAGGAGAGATCGAGGGATATGCCACTCGGAAAGAAGGAAACGACTGCGCCGAAGTCGGAGGGGTATTACTCAAAGGTTTCCATGATGCAGTTTCTTGTAGCTCAGGGATTTCCGGAGAAATGTGCTTTCCCCACACCATCATTGACTCCCATCCCACTCAAACGATGTATGTAAATGCTTGCAACAATACCGAGTTCTCAGGTGTCTATGTGGCGGTAAGATTCTACGAAAACAACGAATGGCAATCTGCCGGCTGGTATGAGGTGCAAAAAAATCAGTGCAAAAAAGTAGGGCCTTTTGGTTCTGAAAAACCGACTTATGCGGTGGCAACCACTTCCAGTTACGAAGCGAACTATCAAGAGTGGACCCCTAATGGTGCAAAAGTAAGTGGGTGTATGAATCCTAAAACCGGTTTTACCTATGCTGAAAAAACAGATGGGACTTGCGAAGCACGAGAAACCATTCCCGCGAATGCTCCGGCTCCTGAAAAAATCACCTTTGGACAGTTAACAGAAGCTGGCTTTCGAGGAGTGGCGGAATTTAATATTACGCCTTAAGCCTAGTTAGCGAGCTTCGCTGTGTACTGGTGAACCAATTGGAAGGTGTCTCCCATTTTATCAGTGGATTCGATGCCTCCCGTTTTGGAAATGACCCGGAAGAAAAGCTCTGCTGAACCCTCTTTCAGTTCTTCAGCAATTTTCTTCCGGTAATTTTCGCAGCCTTCCTGCGTAGAAGGCAGAAGGTGTCTTTGTTCAATTCTTTCATACCGAGGAAGGCTATCGGGGCTCAAAGTAACTTCTTCTTTGATCCAATGTTCAATCGTGCAGCCTGTGCCTACTTCTTCTTCGTTTGCTTTGAAAAGGGTGCAGGAATAGGTCTCCGTTTTTGAATCTTTTCCCGAAACCAGCTCGCATTTTCTCATTTTATTTTGGCCGCCGCCTGAGATCTTGGCCGAGCGTGCATTCGGATCATGAAACAACAAAACATTGTCTAGGTGTTCGGGCTGGACTGATTCATCTGGAGCGTTGAAGGGTTTGCTTTCTACGAGATTCTCTTTGTTTTCTCCATTCCAAGAGATCGTTTTGGAGCGACCTGAGTACTCGAGTTCATAGGCCCCCGTCTGATTGCCTTCCGGCATTTCGACTGCTTTCTCGTGTGTCTCATTTGCTTGATAGACGTGAGAGAGTAGAAAAGCATCTGCAAAATCTTTTTCTTCTTTGAAGAGGCCTGCCTCGTGCATCGCTTTGAAAAATTCAGGTCCTTTATCTGTCTCTAATTCAGCAAGAACATTCTTCTTAAATTCTTCGCACTCTTTTGGAGTGTTTTTATGATCAAAAATAATCGCTTCAGTGCGTGTGTAGCGCAGATCATCTTTTATGTTCCAAACGATTCCTTCTATGAAGAGTTTCTTAATCCCACATTTCGTTTTTTCATCCACCCAAGTTTCGTTGGCTAAGGGAGTGCACTCCAGTTTGATGGAAAGCATTTTGTTGGTGCCTTCGCAAAGGCGAGGAGAATCTGAACCACCGCCCATCAAAGTCGCCGAGGGGCTTTTCGGATCATGAAGCATGTAAATCGGGGCCGGGCTGGGGGGCGTTCCTACCTTTTTAAAATCAAAACCATCGACACCAGGTTTGTGTTTCGGATCGGCTCGAAACACAGTCCATAAGTCAGTTCCGAGGTAAGACAATTTATAATTGCCTGAAAGACCTTGGCCCATGGGGTGTGGGCTTGCAAAAAGAGAGGAACTTAAACCCAAAACAATCACCAGTAGATGTGCGAGACAGCGTTTCATACAACCTCAATTCTAGCGGTACTGTAGCCACATTGACGCTAAGAGTCAAATAAAGTATTCTAAAAAAGAATATAATGAAATCTGGTATTTATGAGCATCAAAAAGGCAGTTGAGAGAATTGATGAAACCGGTGGTCTTCTGGTTTTCCCCTTAGATAATCGCCCCGATCCTCAGTCCCTTTGGTCAAAGCTCTATCCAAAAAGCGAAATGCGTTGGGAGTGGGACGAAGCAGGCGATGATCGAGTCGCAAGACTTTGGCATCTTCGAACGGAACTTTCTCTTTGTAAAAAGGTTGTCTACACCAAGTGGTACAAGGGAAGGGCAACCTTTTTTTCACGTCCGGTTTTTCAAGCTCTCCTCGTCGAACTTGCTTTTCCCAAACAAAGTATCCGGTCTTTGTCAGAGGTTGCAAAATCGGTTTTAAGGATATTGGAGGAAGATTCCCCCTTAAGTACCAAACAGCTCAAGAAAGAAACGGGATTAAAGGGCAAAGAACATGAAAGCGCCTATGGCAAAGCTTTAAAAAGCCTCTGGGAGCGAGGGCTCATTGTGGGATTCGGGGAAGTGGATGATGGCGCTTTTCCTTCTCTTGCAGTTGGAGCTAGTCAGCTCCTTTTTGATGATCTTTGGGAAGAAGCTAAGGGTTTGAGTCCTGACAAGGCACAAGAAATTCTTCAAAAGCTTTTCCAGGCACAACCCCTCTTTAAGAAGGAATTTGAGAAGATAAAAAAGGGGCTTTCGGGGGCTTTGATGTCAAAAAAGAAGGCCGGGCAAAAACCGGGTTTTATTTTGGGTAAAGATCTTTTCTTGCCACCTCAAGACTCTTAGGTTGGAACTGCCTGAAAAGCTTGAACTATTAAGAAACCTAGGGAAACAGTCGAAAGGGTTTTGAGAGAAAAACCGGGAGTGGTAATCTAAGGCCCAACAGAGATAATCCAGCGATGAAAACCAAATATATTTTTGTAACGGGGGGAGTTTTAAGCTCATTAGGAAAGGGGCTTAGTTCCGCTTCTCTCGCGGCCCTTCTAGAAAATGGCGGACTTAAAATCACCCTCATGAAAATGGATCCTTACTTAAATGTGGATCCGGGCACCATGAATCCGTTCCAGCATGGAGAAGTGTTTGTTACGGAAGATGGGGCTGAAACAGATCTTGATCTGGGGCATTACGAACGATTCACTAACGTGAATTTGAAGCGAGAGAACAGCATTACCGCTGGCCAGGTCTACGAAACGGTGATTGCCAAAGAACGCCGAGGTGAATTCCTGGGGGGAACCGTTCAAGTCATTCCCCATATCACAGATGAAATTAAAGAACGAATCAAGCGAGTTTCTAAAGATAAAGAAGTAGCGATTATCGAAATCGGCGGCACAGTAGGAGATATCGAGTCGTTGCCATTTTTGGAAGCGATTCGCCAATTCCGATTTGATGTGGGCGAAGAAAATGTTTGTTTTATTCATCTCACGTTAGTTCCCTTTATGGGCACTTCAGGAGAGTTGAAAACTAAACCCACTCAGCACAGTGTTCAAAAGCTGAGGGAAATCGGTATTCAACCTGATTTTCTTTTGTGTCGAACCGATCGGATTTTACCTCCCGATATTCGCGCGAAAATCGCTTTGTTTTGTAATATCCAAGCTGAAAGAGTCGTAACGGCAAAAGATGTAAAGCACATCTACGAAGTTCCCCTAGTGTATTACGAACAGGGGCTCGACGAAAAAATTTGCAAACGATTGGGACTTAAAACAAAAAGCCGTGGGGTGGAGAATTGGGCAAAGATTGTTCAAACTTTGATTGCTCCCAAACATGGACCCATCGAAATCGGCATTGTGGGGAAGTATGTTGATCTGACCGAGTCCTATAAAAGTGTATCGGAAGCTTTAGTGCACGGAGCGATTGCAAACCAGTGCCAGTTGAACTTGCGGTATATTGATTCTGAGAAACTAGAAAAAGCGGATAGCCTCGACGTTTTAAAGGGACTATCCGGAATTTTGGTCCCCGGAGGCTTTGGAAATCGCGGAGTTGAGGGAAAAATTAAGGCCATTCGTTTTGCCCGAGAAAACAAGATTCCTTATTTTGGAATTTGTATTGGCTTGCAACTTGCCATTATCGAATACGCCAGACATGTGTGCGGCTTATCAAAAGCGACGAGTCGGGAGTTTTCAACGACAGGAGAGTTTGTGATCGATCTGATGGAGGATCAACGTCGTTTGGAAAAAGTTGGCGGAAGCATGCGGCTAGGTTCCTATCCGTGTAATTTACTGGCGGGATCACAAGCGGCAAAAGTTTACGGAAAGAATAAAATACTCGAACGACACCGACATCGTTACGAGTTTAATAATCATTATAAAAAGATTTTAGAAGATGGCGGAATTACTTTTTCGGGAATGAACCCCGAGTGTGGGCTCGTGGAAATGATGGAAATCACCAAACACCCATGGTTTGTTACTTGCCAATTTCACCCCGAATTTAAATCAAAGCCCTTTTTGCCACATCCGTTATTTGTGGGATTTGTGCGAGCTGCTCTTCAAATGTCGGCTTCTAAGAGCAAAGAGGGGAAACTAAAATCTACGCCGCTAAAGAAAAAAAACCCCTTCCGAGCCGAAGCTCGAAAGGGGCTTGCTTAAGTAAGTTAACTTAGCCCTTTTTAAGAGCTCTATCGATTTTCTCTTTGAATCGTTCAAAAGGCTGAGCCCCTTGAATCAGAACTCCATTGATAACAAACGATGGAGTAGCGGAGATACCAACCTTTTCTCCTTCTTTACGACTCATTTCAATTTTTTCCATGTGTGCTTTCTTGTCAAAGCACTCAGCAAACTTGCTAGCATCAAGTTGCAGCTTCTTAGCGTACTCTTTTAGATCGCTGTCTTCGAGCTTGGCTTGATTTTCAAAGAGCATGTTGTGCATTTCCCAGAACTTTCCTTGCTCATTAGCACAGCTTGCTGCCAGTGAAGCTGGGAGGGCCCGAGGGTGATTAGGCAGCGGTAAGTGGTGAAAAACTACCCGAACCTTATCTGGTCCATATTCTTGCTTGATTCGCTCCAGGGTTGGAACGGCTCTGGCACAGAAGGGACATTGAAAATCTGAGAATTCCACAATGGTCACTGGTGCTTTGTTGCTTCCCCAAGTGGGCTGTCCTTCGACTGTAACAGCTACTTTTGGAGATTCGGGTTCCGATACCAGGATTTTTACTTTTGCAGCTTCTCGGAGTTTAGCAACGTACTGTTGCTGTTTTTCAAACTTCTGTCTGAATTTAAGATATTCCTTCACGTCTTCTTTTTTAATTCTCTTGTCAGTTAAAGACAGACCCTTTGAAGCTAGGAAATCAGTGATTTCTTTATCGGTGATTTCAGCGGTTGCCCCACCGCCAGCTTCTTTTTCAAGAAGTTGTTCTCGAGATAGGTTTTGCTTTTTAGCTTCCATTTCTAGGATCTTTTGATCCACGTATTCGTTAATCGCTTGTTCCTTAGTGCGATAAGCTTCTTCCTCTAGGTCAAACAAGCGGGTTTTGACTTGGGTGAACGCTTCCGAAGCTTTCACTTTCACGCCGTTGAATTCGGCAACAACTGGGTCGCTTCCTCCCGTACAGCCAGTGAGCATTAGGATAGTTAAAGAAAAGATACCAATAAGTGTGTGTAACATAGTCGATTTTCTCCTCTAAAGAATCTACAGATTCGTTAAAGATTAACGGGCTTTACCGTATTTTGAAACTTTTTTTGATGGAATTCGTCAAAGCACTAGCCGCGTCGTGCCATGTTAGATTGGGAAGGTGTTCTTGAAGAGAAGTAAAAACGCTTTCCGAGTGACCACAAGGCCTAATTCCCGAAAAGAATCTTTGCTGGGGCGAAAAACAAACGGATAAGCCATGAGACGAAATTCCATTTTCAAAAGAAAGCCCGAAAGAAACCAGTTTTTGCTCCCCGATAAAAACTCCAAACGGATCATTTCCACTTCGCACTGTTAATTGCCAGTCTTTGCAACAATCCAATACAGCCTCTCGAAGGGTCTCTACAAAACGACGGGCTTCCTTAGCGGAAAACCCAAGCGATTTTAAATTTACGATCGGATAAATCACAATTTGACCTGGACCGTGATAGGTCCATTTGCCGCCCCGAGAAACCTTGGCTAATTCAACCCCATTCTCTTTTAGTTGCGAAGGGGACCACAGTAAGTCGTCCTGTGAAGCATTCCTACCGAAAGTGAAAGTCGATTTAGGTTCTGAAACAAGAACAAAAAAAGAAGAGGAATTGTCTTCCACTTGCCGAATAAGGTGGTTTTGCAACTCTTCGAGATCTTCCCAGGCAATTTGTTGGCAAATAATGACTTGAAAAGAAATATCAGGAAGCCCGCTCCGAGGAACTTTCAAAGGTTGTTTTGTTTCTGAGCGTTCTGAAAACATAGCGGCCCAAAACTAAAAGTTGTAAAAATGCTAGGGCTATAAACCCCACCTGGTTGATACTTTTAACATAAGGGAAGTTGGCCGTTTTGCCAAAAAAACTATTACTGTAAATAATCCAGCCAATCCAAATGTATTGGAGGGCCATACTCCATTTTCCAAGTTTTAGGCTGGTTTGTGGACCTGACAGATTGGGGATGAGCTGAGAAAGCAAATACCCCCCGCCTAGAACCAAAGCGGTAAAGACGAGAACGCCCCAGAACCAAAAGGGACAAAAGCCCAACAGGGTTAAACCTAAGAAAAACCCCAATCCTACTAACTTATCGGAAACTTGATCCAGAACGATACCTAGCGAAGAACAAGTATTCCATTTTCTGGCCAAGAACCCATCCCAAAAATCAGTCAGGGCAATGAAAAGATAGATGGCGAGAGCCGGACCGGGAGCTCCTTGAGCCAAAAAATAAAGGCTCACGGGCATAAGAAAGAGTCGGGACAGTGTGAGTAAATGTGGAATTACCGCTTTCAAAAAAATACCCCACGCTAATTAGGGGGCAGGGGGAGCGTAGGCCTCAACTCTATCCCGCTCTTGAAATCCAGCCCCCGAGTGAACAATGGCAATCGCGCCATCCTCGCCAAAAAAATCAACGACTTTCAACAAGCCTTTAAATCTCCCTGGTGCCATTCCAATCACCAGCCCCGATTCTTTATCTACCACAGGTTCTGCTTCACCGAATACTCGAAGCAATTGATTTCGTGAAACACCACTTAATTCGCCAGCATTGATATAGAATCGGTGGACGTCGATTTTGGCAATTCTTCCACTCCATCCAATTCGATGAGCCTCAGAAGAAAAAGCGGGGATCATTTGATCCACAGCTTGAGTGACAGCCCCTTCAGCTTTTACAGCATCAGTAGAGGCGAGTGATCGATTGCCAAAAAATCGGGTATTTTCCTCAGTCACTTCAGCACTGAAATCTTTTACAATCGTAAATTTTTGGGTAGTGACGTCGAGTAACTTGATCTCCAAACTTGCCTGAACCGTGTTGTAGCGAGTTTGAAAAAGTCCAACTTGATTACCGCGTTCTTTGATTCGGACGTCTTTAAGAGTCCCGATAACCAAAGCCACGAGTCCATGAGCACGAGCGGCTTCAATCAAGGGAACGAGTTCGGCTTCGTTGGCCGGGGCGTTTAATACCGAGGCTCCTGGGACGTCTTGTTCGCGCACCACAATAAACTCATCCACCCCACCGAGTTTATTTCTGACTTCCTCAGCGGCAAACTGACAGAGTTCCTGTCCCCCCACGGAGCTATCATTCCGGAAAGGGAGAACGAGGATGCGTTTTCTTAAAGCTTGCTTGGAAGAATCTTGGGAAGTTCGCCGTCTGGTTTCGACTACGGGGATTTCTGGAGTAGGAGTGGAAGCAATGTCTCGTGAAGAATCGGATGAGGCTTTTTCTAAATCAAGAAACGAGCAGCTAGAAAGCATCAAGCAGAAAAATAAAAGAACACGAGCCATGTTTGCCCCCCCAGGAATTTTAGAGAAAAAAAGACTTAACGAGAGTATCTCACGATTATATTACGAGAATCAACGCGGACTAAGGTGAGCTTAATATCAGCCAAGCCCAAATGTTCGATGCGTTGAGCCACTTCTTCACTGCCTAAAGTGCTCATTGCCTCAAACTGAGCCGTGTTTTGAATAAACGTTTTGGGAAGCCACTCTGAAAAATAGCTTTGCTTACTCAGAGCATAATCAATTTTTCGATACCCGAGATAGTTTTCTATTCCCTCGACAGTGATGGTCAGGGGGAGAGCAGAAAATCGGCCCTCCGCAATCACTCGCTCAAAATCCTGTTGGAACTGAGTGAAAATGGGGGTGAGCACGGTTTTACTTTTTTCGGCATTATCCAGCTGTTTAAGAGAGCAGGGTAGTTCTTCACTGATCATGGCGAGTAGGCTTCCACCCCGTTCAAGCGAGTAAAGATAAATATCCAATCGAGGAAATTCACAGCTGCGACATTTATTTAGGTATAACCAGATAGCTGCATTGGCTCCTTCAGTCGCCAAAAGATCCTTTATTCTGCTGATGCCTTTCTCGTCTTTGGGAGGTGAGGAGGTCACCACTTCGTTTGTGGGAGTTGCTTTTAAATTGAGTTTTTTCAGTTCTTGATTCAGCAGTTGAATCGAAATCTGAGAGTAAACGGAAGAACCTTTTTGGGTGAAGTAATCGGGGTTTTGCAGAGCAAAATCAGAAAGCGAGTCAGTCATGATCAGCGCAGGACGGATTTGTCCGCCCTCTTGCCCCTTGGTGTCTGCTAAACGCAGCCAGCCCTTTAGGGCCTCTGTATCGAGATGGCCCGAAAGTTCAACGAGCTCCTTGTTGGCTCCTTTTTGAGTTACTTTGTAATCCAAAATATAAGATTCCGCGAATTTGGGCGTCACCCATTTTTCATATCGAGAGGCCTTGTTCCCTAAGTAGTCCTTGAGCCATTGGATAATGGCATCTTGCTTTAACTTTGAAAGAAGAGCAGGCGTTGCATCTTCAGAAGATTCTGTCTCAGTTTGAGGAGTGGTGGTGAGCGGTGCTGAAACAGAAAATGGAGCTTCAGCCCGAGCTGTTAATCCAAAAACAGTAATTAAGACGATGGTTAAAAATTTAGCGAAACTCAATTCGAACCCTTTCATCCAAAAGATTCCTCATAAAGTGTACCGTTTCTCTTCTTAATGGAACAGTCCCCTTCCAACGCAGAGTGGTAGATGTTGTCGGAAGTGTCTGAACATGAAAAAAGAGAGGGCCAAAACCGCGTTCTTCCTTGGGGGTTTGATACGACAGAAACTGTTGAAGCTGCTGAACCCGTTTAGCATCTTTTAAGAAACCACTCGCATCGGAATCAAAGTATAAATGCATTTCTCTCGCCAACGCTTCAAAAGCATATCGAAGGGGAAGCGCCTGTGATTGGCTTTTTTTAGATAAAAGAAGTTTTGCTCCTGATTCTCCTCTTTCCAATTGGGCCTTGACCCAAATGGGCTCATCCCCTTTAAAGGTTCCTTCGTTTTCTAAAAAGACATCTGAGAAAACAACCGCTTCAATTTCTCCCGTTTTATCTCCCAAAGTGACAAAAGCCATTCGATCACCTCGTTTGGTGATGATTTCCCGCATGGTTACGATGGAAGCAGCGATAAAAACTTCTTTATTGGTGGGATGAGAAACGCAGTCTTGAATGGTGGTGGTCGTGTATCTTTCGGTTTCCCATTTGAATTCGTCTAGGGGGTGGCCCGTCACGTAAAATCCAATGGTTTCTTTTTCAAAACGTAACTTTTCTAAGAGTGTCCAAGGCTTGGTTTCGGGGTAACTAAAACGGTGTTGAGTAAAAGTGTTGTCTTGTTCCCCCAATAGATCAGAAAAACTGGGTTGCTGATCATCTCGCAGTTTCTGGGCGCTTCCACCCAACTCAAGGGCTGAATCAATGGCTTTGAAGATCGATGCCCGATGAACATTGAAGCTATCAAAAGCTCCCGCTTTTACCAACGCTTCCAAGACTCGTTTGTTTACAATGCGGTTATTCGTTCTTGAACAAAAATCAAACAAGTCAGTGAATTTTCCATTTGTTTTTCTAGCTTCGAGAATATTATCAATGGCAATTTGCCCCACGCCTTTAATTGCTCCGAGACCAAATCGGATTTGGGATGGTGAGAGAACCGTAAAGTCTGTTTCGGATTCGTTGATATCAGGTGCTAGGACCGAAATCTGATGCTTATTTGCATCGGCGATGTATTTCGTGATCTTGTCAGTGTCTTCTCTCTCAATCGACAGTAAGCTTGCGAAGAAAATAACCGGATAGTGAGCTTTTAAATAGGCTGTTTGGCAAGTTACAACCGAGTAAGCAGCAGCATGCGATTTATTAAAACCATAGCCTGCAAAGTTAGCCATCAAGTCAAACAGCTTTTCAGCTTTGATTCGGTCATGGCTATTTTTGGTCGTACCATCGAGAAAAACTTCTTTTTGTTTCGCCATTTCCTCGGGAATCTTTTTACCCATGGCCCGGCGGAGTAAGTCAGCGCCCCCTGCCGAATAGCTCGCAAGCTTCATGGCAATTTGCTGCACTTGTTCCTGATAAACCATGATCCCGTAAGTTTCCGCCAGAATGGGTCTTAGTTCTTCAAAGTCATATTCGATGGGAATCTGACCATGCTTTCGTCCTACGTAATCGTCCAACATCACCATGGGACCGGGTCGATAAAGCGATGTAATAGCAACGATATCTGCAAACCGGTTGGGCTTTGCTCTTCGAAGAAGATCCTGCATGCCTGAACTTTCAAGCTGGAAAATCCCGTTGGTATCGCCCTGACAAAGAAGTTCAAAAGTCTTGGGGTCTGCCAGACTTATTTTGTCCAACTCCAGTCGTGCCTCAGGGTGTTTTTCATTAACCAGAGCTTCTGCTTTTTTAAGAAAAGTCAGTGTTTTTAATCCCAGGAAGTCGAACTTGATCAGGCCAATTTCTTCGGCCTTTTTCATATCGTATTGAATGACCAGCTCATCATTTTTCCCACGATAAAGCGGACAATGCTCCACCATGGGGCGATTTGAGATAACAAGACCAGCAGCATGAATTCCTGCATGTCGGTAGAGCCCTTCAATTCGGCGGCTGATTTCAAAGAGCGTATGGATTTGAGGGTCTGTTTCTGTCAGCGCTCTTAAGCGAGGTTCTTTTTCAAAGGCTTCATTGAGGGTGATATTAATTTCTTCGGGAACTAGTTTTGCAATTTTGTCTACGTCTTGGGCCTGCATTCCCATGACTCGGCCCACGTCTCTCGTGACACCGCGGGCTTTCAAGTTTCCAAAAGTGATAATTTGAGCGACGCAGTCTTTGCCATATTTTTGGGAGACATACTCAATCACTTCTGGCCGTCTATCCATACAAAAATCAACGTCGAAGTCGGGCAAAGAAACGCGCTCAGGATTTAAGAATCGCTCGAAAAGAAGCCCATGTTCCAAAGGATCGAGTTCCGTAATTCGTAAACAATAAGCTACTAAACTGCCTGCTCCTGATCCTCGTCCGGGTCCCACCGGAATTCCTTGTTTTTTTGCAAAGCCGATAAAATCTTGAACGATCAGAAAGTAACCCGTAAAGCCCATCGAGTTGATAATTCCGAGTTCTTTTTCCAATCGCTCGTCATATTTTTTAAGGTCTTCGGGAGTGAAACTACGGTTTTGGTATTTTCTAGATTCCTCTAATCGAGCTTTTAAGCCTTCTCGAGATAGTTCATTCAAATGCTCTTGTTGGGTAAGGCCCTTGGGCGGATCAAACTTTGGAAAATGATAAATCTTCTTTCCGTGATCATCTTTAAATTTGAATTCGAAGTGACAAGATTCAACAATCTTTTGTGTGTTCTCAATGGCCTCAGGACAAAAAGAAAAATCCTGTTTCATGGTTTCCTGAGACTTAAAATAAAATTCCTGGCTAACCAGTGAGGCTCCAGACATTTCCTCCATCTTTTGTCCGGTTTGGATGGCCATTAAAACTTCTTGAGACAGTGCGTCCTCTCTGCGCAGGTAATGACAATCAGCAGTGGCTAGTAGTGGGATTCCAAGGTCTTTTGCTAGTTCCTGAAAACGATCATTCACCACCATTTGCTGGTGAAGTCCGTTTTGCTGCATTTCCAGGTAGAAGCGTCCGGGAAAAACTTGTTGAAACCATTTGGCCGCTTCTCGAGCTCGATCCATATCTCCAATGAGAGCTGCACTCGTGACTTCGCCTTTTAAACAGGCGGAAGTGGCAATGAGACCCTCCGAGTGCTGGGCGAGAAGGTCTTTGTCAATTCGGGGGCGGTAATAAAAACCCTCAAGGTACCCTGCGCTCACAAGTTTGCTGAGATTTTGGTACCCCACTTCATTTTGAACGAGCAGAACTAAGTGTTGGAGTCCCGAGCGTCCAGTAGTGTAAGGAGCAATTTCTTCATCGGCATTTCCGGTATTTCCTCGTAAGAGCCGTCCCCCGGGGGCGATGTAGACTTCACACCCTAAAATGGGTTTCAGGCCATATTTTTTTGCCTTCAAGTAAAAGTCGACAGCTCCAAACATGTTACCGTGATCGGTCAGACCGACAGCAGACATCTTAAATTCACAGGCTAATTTAAAAAGTTCGTCCAGGCGGATCGAACTCTCTAAAAGACTGTATTGGGAGTGTAAGTGAAGATGGGAAAAATCAGACATGGTACTAATGAATCAAAGTTCCAATTTTTTCATATCGGATCCAAGCATCTCCTCGAACCCAATCAAAAGTGAAACGGAAAAAATCAACTGCAAAGTAAGCGATTTGCTCTATCAGAGAGTGCTGCTGAACCATGCTTTCTTTCAGCAAGGGATCCCAGCCAGAAAACCAAATAAAGAGTGCTTTCCCTTTCAAATTGTCCATGGGAACAAACCCCCAAGCCCGAGAATCGTAGCTATTGTCTCGATTGTCACCTACCGCAAAAAGATGTCCTTCAGGAACAGTAATGGGTTCCAAGTAGCGGCTGGGGTTTCCATCCGCCATCGAGTCAAGAATCACAAAATGTTTTTTGCCTGTTAGATTTTCTACGTAGAGTCGTTTATCCGAGTTTCTTTCGATATCGTAGAGAATATTTCGATCGGCAAATTCCGATTTGAGCATTTCCTGGCCATTGACGTAGAGGACCCCATTCTGAATTTCTAGTCGATCACCTGGAAGGCCGACAGCCCGTTTCACATAGGTCATTTCAGGTCGATGGGGGGCCTGAAATAAAATCACATCGCCCCGTTTTACATCGCCCAAATGAAATACCGTCCAGTTTGTAAATGGAAACTTAAAATCGTAAGCACATTTGAGGGCATAAAGACGATCCCCCGTTTTTAACGTGGGTTCCATGGATCCCGTTGGAACAACATAAGGTTCGACAAGCGATGATCGCAAAGCGAAAAGCCCCAAAATGAGCAGCACCAGCTGTAAGGTGTTTTTTAGTGATTGGCCCAAACCAGAACTCCTAATTCTTTAGAAAAGTACCTCCGCATCATAGGGGGACCGGGGGCTTAAGACAAGAAAAGTCCCTGGGTAACGCGCCGCATTTCCCTGTTTTTTTTGATTAACAAGGCAGCCCGTAAAACCGATAAGAAAAGAACGGGGAATAGACGTGAAATTACACGACTTTTTTTGGGATTCACCTACTTTGGATGCTTATCGGAAAAAAGCAAATTCAGGGGTCGTGCTGTTTGATCAAGGTTTTCCAGCAACCAGTCTTTTAATCATTACTCACGGTATTGTTGAATTAATTTCCAAAAAAAATGGACAAGTCTCTGTGATTAATTACTTGGGGGCAGGAAACATGTTGGGAGAGCGGGCCCTCGTTGACTCCTCGGTTTATGCCCGAGTTTTTGGGGCCCGGGCCTTGGGAGAGGTTTCTTATCTGGAGCTGGACCAGGCGGCCATCAAGGACCTACACAAAAATTCACCTGTTTTGTTAATTGAGATTTTAGAGGCCACTCTTCGAATAGCCAATGAGCGCATTAATCGAATGAATCGGTTGGTTCAAAAGTTTCGTTCAACCCATCCAACCGAACGGTTTATTCACTTGATATTGTATTTCGCAGATTATCATAGCCAGCTATTCCCAGAGGGAAAAGCGATCGTGTTGAGTTTCGAGACCGTTAATTACTACTTGGATATTAATTCGTATCAAATGAAGGAAATGCTGGAGAGACTTTTGAAGAAAAAGTTACTGATCAGAAAAACGGATACCGTTTTTGTGATTCCCAATGAAGAAGCACTAAAAGAAAAGATTCCTAAATTGAAGAAAGAAATTGTTCCTTTAGATTTTCGTTGAACTACTATGAGCTTTCGTAAAGAAAAAGACGCGCTCGGTGAAATTAAAATCCCGGAAGATAAGCTTTGGGGGGCGGGCACCCAGAGAGCCGTCGAGAACTTTCCGGTCAGTCGCCTTCAATTTCCCTCAGAATTCTTTGAGGCCTTTTCAATCCTGAAAGAAGCATGCGCAGAGACTAATTTGAAGCTGGGACTCCTGGAGCCTTCGATGGCCAAAGGAATCATCCGCGCAGCCCAACAAATTGCAAAAGGTGCGCATCGAGATCAATTTCCAGTGGATGTTTTTCAAACAGGCTCGGGAACTAGTACGAACATGAATTTTAATGAGGTCATTGCAACCCTTGCATCTAAAAACCTGAAAAAGAAAGTGCATCCGAATGACCACGTGAATAAAGGGCAGTCGAGCAATGATATTTTTCCCTCTGCGATTCATGTCAGTGCCGTTCTGATGATAGAGAGAAAACTTCTTCCGCAAATAAGAAGGTTGGAAGAAACGCTAGCCAAAAAGGTGAAAGAGTTTAAAGGGATTATAAAAGTCGGGAGAACCCATCTCCAAGACGCGACCCCTATGCTCCTGAGTCAGGAGTTTTCTGGTTATCAAGAACAAGTCAAAAAAGGCGGACAAAGAGTCGAGAGCGCTTTGTTTTCTTTGTTGGAATTAGCTGTCGGTGGAACCGCTGTGGGAACGGGAATCAATACGCACCCCGATTTTGGCAAGAGGGTTTGTGCTTACATCTCCAAAAAGACAGGATTTAAATTTAAAGAGGCTCCCAATCACTTTGAAGCCCAGGCCTCGAAAGACGGATGCTTGGAGATGAGCGGCGCTCTCAAGACTCTTGCAATTTCGCTCTCAAAAATTGCAAATGATCTGCGATGGCTTGCCTGTGGTCCCCGAGCAGGTATTTCCGAAATTTCACTTCCAGAGGTTCAACCTGGGAGTAGTATCATGCCGGGGAAAGTAAACCCGGTCATTCCCGAGTCTCTTCTTCAAATCTGTGCAAAGGTAGTTGGGAATGATGCCACTTTGACTTGGGCCACGGCTTCGGGGAACTTTGAACTGAATACGATGATGCCGCTGATTGCCTTTGCCCTTTTGGAATCAGTCGAGATTTTATCCAATGGAATCCAAATGTTTGAGGGGAAATGCGTTCGTGGAATTAAGGCAAATCAGGAGCGGATGGATGAGCTTTTGAAGCGAAACCTCATGTTAGCAACTCCTCTTGCAGTTCGGGTGGGTTACGATAAAGCGGCTGAAGTGGCTAAACGGGCTTACCGTGAAAATAAGACGGTGTTTGAAGTTGCGCTTGAGATGCTTTCAATTCCGAAAGAAGAATTAGCTGAGATTCTCGATCCTCGCCACATGCTTCATGCGGCTATTCCAAAATAAAGAACTCAACTCGACGGTTGAGTCGTCTTCCTCGTTCACTTGCATTACTTGCTTTTGGTTTTCTTTTTCCGAAGCCTTGCGTGACGAGGCTGTCTTCGGGGATTCCCTTAGATACGAGGTAGCTTTTTACTGAGTTGGCGCGTGCTAAGGAGAGCTTTAAATTGTAGGCTTCGGTGTGTGTGGAATCGGTATGACCAGAAATTAAGAGTTTTCGAACTTTATTTTCCTTAATGACCTCTGCAATCTGATCGAGGATGTTGTAGCTATCCCGCAAGAGCTCAGCACTTCCTACTTTGAAGTTAATATTTTTTCTAATAACAAATTTTCTATCCACTACATTTACGTCAGAAGTGGTGAAGTAGTGTTTTCGCTCGGTTTGGGTAATTCCAAAGGTGTAACTGACCTGACCAAGAATTTGATAATCAGGCATGAAGGGCACCCCGGCAACGGGCGTTCCGTTCGAAGAAAGACCTCGATTGACGACGACATCAGCTCCGAGAAGCAAAGCTAAACTTTTATTATCCAACGGAGTGAACCGAGCTCCCGCACTTAATCTGGCAGGAGAACCCGTCCAGCTTAAAGAGCTATTCAAGTGGTGAGTGTGTTGAAACTCGAGAAAAGGAATGAAGTCCCCCAACTTGTACTCAACCCCCAAAGCGGTATTAATGGTTGAAAAACGGCTGAATTCATAAAAGGTTTCTGAAGCCAAGATTCCAGTGCTGCCAGAGCGAATTTGAGGCATGTGATAGAGCAGGTTTAGGTGAAAGAAAAGGGGAAGACCGGTGCTCGGATAGAGCGAGAAAGTTGCAAGGGCACCCAGCCCTCCGCTCAATGTGCTGACTGCGGGTGAGAGGCTATTAAAGTTAGAAGCGATGAGAAAGTTCCCAATAGGGGCGATGGCAAAACTGTCATTAATGGGAAAAGAATAAACCGCAGAAAAGTTGAAGTCCCCCAAGGAAGAAATCAGTTGTTTGGGGGTTCCAAAAGTAGTTGAAGAGTTTCTTCGAACAACCGCCAGTGTTAGGTTATTGAGCGGGGAGTATCCAACAAATAAGTTCTCAGCGATCGTGTTGGCATCTTTTCCTGTTCCAAAATCTGGAGCGTTATTAACGGAGTAAAATTCGCCTCCAATACCAAAGCTGAGTGCTCCCGAGGGCAGACTCTCTGCAGATCGAGTTCGAAAAATCCCAACGGTCCCCCAATTGGAGGGGTATAAATGTTCTTTGCGATTGATAGAGGAAACTTCATAGGTCTCTGAAGCGCTCTCTTCTTCTTGAGAAACTTCGATTCCTTTTTCCTGGAGTTCTTCAGAGCCTGTATTTTCGGCAAGAAGAGGCCTAGCAAAAGTCAAAACAATGAGAAAAATGACATAAAGAGGTTTCAATTATTTAAATTTTAACACGGTTCTCATGAAGCCCCGGAGCAATCTTGGAGTTTTTTTCACAATTAAACGCGCCGCATTATTTTGGGTTATACTCAATAAAGAACAGGGGGAACCATGTTGAAATTTTTGGGGTTGGGCTTGGGATTAATCAGTGCGGCCATTACTGGCTTTATCATTTATCAAAGCGTGAATTCTTTAAACCGATTCTCTAAACACTCGGCCCATTTGTCAGCGCCCTCTGAGAGCTCGGAACATGCAGAGAGCAAAGAAAGTGCGCACGGAGGAGGCCACGAGACTGCTCAAGCAGATAGCCATGGAGAAGCACACGGGGAAAGTCACGGAGGGGGAGGACATGGAGCCAGTGCAGAGGGGGAGAAGAGAGAAACTGCAAGTGCAAAGGGCATGATCCCTTTTGTTAGTTTAGATGAGGTTTTCGCGAATATTAACCAGGAAAAAACGAGTCATACGTTAGCCATCAAAGTGGATGTTGAGTTTTTTGATGTAGAAGCCAAGCAAGCTTTTAAGTCGAAACAGCCGGCCGTGAAACATCTCATTATTCAGACTTCTCGGGAACAAGAGTACGAACAGCTTTCTACTTTATCGGGGAAGCTCTATTACAAAGAAATGCTGATTCGTCGGATCAATGAATATTTTCAAAAACCCTTGGTGAAAGATGTTCATTTCGCATCTTTCTTTTTGCAGTAACCTTTACACTCAACCTGACTCTAGCTATCGTGTGACTCGTGGCAAGAAGAGCTAAAATCATATGTACGGTGGGACCGGCTACCAGCACCCCTGAAAAAATTGAGGCGCTCGCTCGCGTCGGAATGGACATCGTCCGTTTGAATTTTTCCCATGGCAATCACGCAGATTTTTCTCGAATCATTGGTTATGTCAGGGAAATGGAGCCTCGACTGGGAAAGCCCATCGGGATCATGGCTGACATTCAAGGTCCAAAAATCCGAGTAGGTAAATTTCAGACTGGAGAAATCGAGCTCATCAATGGCAAGGAAGCCCTGATAGTCACTGAGTCGATCGTGGGGGGAATGGAGGGGGAAATTGCGATCATCCCCACCGATTACAAAGAGTTTATAAAAGATGTCCAACCTGGGCATACGATTTTATTAGATGATGGACTGATTGAGTTGCGAGCGGAAGAAAGAGTTCCTCGTGGACTCAGATGTCGAGTGACCAATGGGGGAATTTTAAAACCAAATAAAGGGATCAGCGCTCCTGAAAGTTCATTCTCAGCTCGAAGTATTACTGAAAAAGACTACGATGACATTTTATTTTGCCTCGAACGAGGGGTCGATTTTATCGCCATGTCATTTGTTCGAACGGCTCAGGAAGTAAAACACTTAAAGAGCTTCATCCAATCTCGTGGCAAAAACATTTTGCTCCTGGCAAAGATTGAAAAAAGAGAGGCCTTAGCGAATCTAGATGACATTATCGATGTCTCGGATGGAGTCTTAGTGGCCCGAGGAGATTTAGCGGTTGAGGTCGGAAACGAACGGGTTCCTGTTCTTCAGAAAAAAATCATCAAAAGAGCTAATCTGAGAGGCAAATCGGTGATCATTGCTACTCAGATGCTTTCGTCAATGATTGATAATCCTCGCCCTACCAGAGCTGAGGCTTCCGACGTGGCGAATGCGATTGTGGATGGAACTGACGCGGTCATGCTCTCAAACGAAACGGCGGTCGGAAAATTTCCCATCGAGACTGTTCAGATGATGGTTAAAATCGTTGAGGAAATGGAAGCGGAGCCCCCTACCTGGGGGATTACCGCTTTCAATGAATGGCTCTTACCGCCCGAGGGGCAAACTGCCATGGCGTTATTACAAAGCGCTGTTCGTTTGGCGTCAGTGGTGAAGTCGAAGCTTTTTGTAGTGGTGACCCAATCGGGACAATCCGCTTTACTGACGTCCAAGTGTCGACCCGCTAATCGATTAATTGCCATGACTTCTAGCAAAGACACTTATCGTCAATTAAGTCTGAAGTGGGGCGTCGAAGCCGTGCTGGTGCCCGATCTTCTGAAATTAGGCTCTGAGTCAGCTGTGTTTGATGCTATCAGTCGAGAACTTCTCAAATTGAACCTCTGCCAAAGAGGCGATAGAATAGTAATTACTGCAGGACTTCCGATATTGGCTCACGGATCCACCAACACGATTAAAGTCCATCAAATTTAGTGAAACAAAAAAGATTAGGGTGAAGCCCCTATTCAATTGAGCCTTCATTTACTTCCCATGACTCCGAAAAAACAACTTAAAAGTGTCAAAGCGTTTCGTCTTGTTCGCAATGTGAATTGGATTTTAATTGCCATTCTGTTGGTGATGGGGATGTTTGGAAAAAGAGGTTGGCTTGATCTCAAAAGAATGAACACAGAAAATCAACGAGTTCAAGCTGAGCTGTCAAAAGTTCAGGAACAACGAGAGGTCTTGGTTTCTGAAATACGAGCCCTTCAACAAGATCCCCAAGCTCAAGAGCATACGATTCGAAAGGTTTTAGGGTATATTAGGCCAGACGAAACGGTAATTGAATTTTAGAGGGGCTCCAGTGAAAAGCGTGGATAAATTTAGAGTCTTGGCTCCGTGCCGAGCGGATCTTGCTGGGGGAACTTTAGATCTGTGGCCTTTGTACTGCTTTGTTCCCTCCTCAGTAACCCTAAACATCGCGCTGGATCTGTTTGCCCGGGTGGATTTTGAAGTTTTTGATAACGGGCAATTTGAGATCATTCTCAAAAACAAAATTGACCAGCACAAGATTTCGGAAGTCCGGGTAGATTTATATTTAAAGGCAGTTCCCGACTCTCTTAAGTTTCCAGTTTTTATCGTCAATCATTTTCTAAGTTTACAGCGCCAACTCCCTCGGGTTTCAGTGCAGATCGAAGTCGGATCGGACGTGCCGGTGGGGA